>Ga0172382_10003298_pt1 | contig 25712 bp, 22 predicted proteins | sample Leawel138RmetaG_FD_122245 | JGI IMG/M metagenome (GOLD analysis project Ga0172382, IMG submission 122245) | Leachate microbial communities from a municipal landfill in Southern Ontario, Canada - Leachate well 138R metaG | ecosystem: Engineered > Solid waste > Landfill > Unclassified | place...
GAGTCACGGTCACGCGGCCGCCTTCTCCGGTTACGCGCAGCGCGTTGTCGATGAGGTTGCCGAGCACCTGCGTCAGCCGGTCGGGGTCCACGAACGCCAGTACCCGCTGCTGGGGCGCCTGCAATTCACCCGCGACCTGTTGTGAGGTGAGGCGCGTCTGGTAGTCGTCGAGAACCGCGGCGGCCAGGGCGGTGAGGTCGACGTTGCGCCGCCTCAGCTCGAGGCGGCCCGCGTCGGCCAGGGAGAGCACCCGCAGGTCCTCCACCAGGCGTGCCAGCAGTTCGGCGTTGCGGTTCAGGCTGGTCACTTCGGCAGCGGTCAGGGGCACCAGTCCGTCCTGCAGGGCCTGCAGCCTGAGCGAGAGCGCGGTGAGGGGCGTGCGCAACTCGTGGGCGATGTCGGCGATCATGGCCTTGCGCTCGCCCTCGTAGTTCTCCAGGGACTGCGCCATGCTGTTGAAGTTCTCGGTGAGCCTCTCGGTCTCCAGGCTGGTGAGGCCACGCGGAGCGGAGGGGGGCACGCGCGTCGTTAGGTCGCCCTGCGCGAGCAGCGTGGTGGCGGCGGAGACGCGCTCGATGGGGCGAGCCACGAGGCGCGAGAGCCACAGGGCCAGCGCGAGCGACATGCCGGCGGCCAGCGCCACGCCGAGGAGCAGGGCTTCGTTCTGGAAGCGGTTGAAGGCGCGGTAGGACGACGCCAGCTGCTCGTTGTAACTGCCGGCGTCGGGCGCCCCGCCGGGAAGTCCGGTGCCGTAATCGCCGCCGTCCGGGCGGGGGCCGCGTGGCGCCTGCGGGGCGAACAGTTCGGTGACGCCGTCCGGTAACAGCGGCCGCGGGTGCGGCACCCTGAGCCGCACCTCTTCAGGCAGGTCGTAGAAGCGGCGCCACTCGGCCCAGCGCTGGGTGCCGGCGATGACCACCAGCGTGAGCACCATAGTGCCCAGCATGGCCAGTGCTAGCTGAACGGACAGCCTTCGCATCTACCCCTCCACCAGCCGGTAGCCTACGCCCCTCACGGTCTCAATGACGTCGACCGCCCCGCGCTCCGCGAGCTTGTGCCTCAGGTTCTTCATGTGCACGTCGACGACGCGCTCCAGGGCGTCGCTTTCGGGCATGGCTTCCTCGAACAGTTCGCGGCGCGTGATAGCGCGGCCCGGCGTGGCGGCAAGGTGGCGCAGGATCTTGAACTCGCTGAGCGTGAGGGTCACGGGCTGCGAACGGAACGAGGCCTGCACGCGGTACTCGTCGACCACCAGCTCGCCCACGCGCAGGACCTGCTCCGAACCGTCGGCGCCAGCGTGGCCGCGCCTCAGTACCGCCTGCACGCGCGCCAGCAGCGCGCGCGGGCTGAAAGGCTTGGTCACGTAATCGTCGGCGCCGAGCCCGAGGCCGAGCAGTTCGTCTACCTCCTCGGCGCGGGCGGTGAGCAGGATGACGGGCACCTGTGGGCGCGTGGTGTCGAGCCGCAGGCGCTTTAGCACCTCGAGGCCGTCCAGCTTGGGCAGGCCGATGTCGAGCACGATCAGGTCCGGCGTGGCGGCGCGCCACAGCTCGAGGGCGCGCATGCCGTCTCCGGCGCGCTCCGTGTGGTAGCCGGCATCCTTCAGGTAGAGCTCGACCATCTCGGCTATGTCGCGGTCGTCCTCAACTACCAGTACGCTCTGCTCGTGCGCTACTCCTTCGCTTCCACGGCCCGAGGGGCCAGACTGCTTACGGCCGGGCGCGGCCCGGCGCTCTCGCAGTAGGTGATCACCAGGTCCGCCACGTCCATGAGGAGGTCGATGCGCTTGACCTCGACGCTTTCGACCTCGAGACCGGTCCGTGCCCGCAGGTCGGCGATGAGCTCGGGGCGTCTGCTGGGCACCACCAGGTCGAGACGCTCATAGCGTACCGGCTGACGCTCCAAGAAGCTGAAACCCCAGCCTTGCTCGACTAAGAACACGACCAGCAGAACGAAGGCGTTGGCGGCCGCCGCCAGGCCCAGGTCGCCCGCGGGTACGAGCAGGGCGTTCACGACGGGCAGGGCGATGACGACGAAGAGGTAGGTCATCTCCCGGAACGACGTCTCCTCCGTGCGGTACCTGAGCACCGAGAAGATCGCGAACAGCCCGAAGCCGACCCCGATGCTGAGCTCGCTGCGTGCCAGCAGCGCCATGACGGAGTACACCACCACGTTGAAGGCGAGGTACGAGAAGGTGAACTCGCGCTTGGGTGTGCGCCGGTAGTAGATGCCGGCCACGAGCACGAGCGCTGATACGAGGTTGAAAAGCGCCCCAGTCAGGAACGAGCTCACGTCAGGCATGGAGGGGTTCTCCTTCCGTCAGGCGCTTGAGGGTGCGCAGGCGCGGCTTGAAGCGGTTGTGGCGCAGGTCGGGGCGCAGGAGGCTGACGCCGATGCAGTACTTGCTGAAACCCGTTGGCCTGACGCCCAGCGCGCGTAGCCGCTGCATGACGGGCGAGGCGCGGTCGATGCTGGGCTGCTTCACTTCGGCCACCACCGCCCCGGCAGCGTCGTAACGGGACTCGCTTGAGGCCATGAAGGTCAGGTCGGTGTCGATGGTCACCCGCTCGGGGCGCCCCCTGCCCACGAGGGTCATGCGCTCGTAAGCGTTCCAGAGCGTGGGCCTGAGGACCTGACCGTCCTCGTCGCGGTGCGCTGCGGAACCGTTGAGCGTGGCGGTCATGACGCTGAGCGGCACGTGCTCGTCCCAGTCCCCGACCTCCACGCGGGTCTTGTCGGTCACGCCCTTGTTGTTACGGCGCTTGACCTCGAGGAAGAGCTGGCCCGTGGTGAGGTAGCGGCGTTCGCGGACCTTGACGCGTTCGCCCATGCCCCGGTGGTGCGCGTTGAAGAGGTCTAGCGCGTCGGTGTCGAAGTAGAGGGTGAGGTAACGGTGCCGCACGAGGCCACCCACCTCGAGCAGGGCGTAGTGGCCCTCCAGCTCGGAGAGGAGGCCTTCTAGCAACGCCGTGCTGAACACGAACTTGGTGTCCTGGCGCTGCATGAGGGCGGCGCCGCCGAGTTCCTCCAGGCCAACGGTTGAGAATGCGCCTAGGGGCGCCGATAACGTTTCCATGTCGGTCAGCATGGCAAGCGGCGTTGAAGCCGCTCTGTAGCGTTCGTGTAGGCCTTGTGTAGGGCGCCGGTCTTCTGGCGGGCGTCCGTTACTATCGGCGCATGACCCTTAACGATTACCAGACCGGCGCCCGCACCACCGCCCTCTACCCGGAGCACGCTCGCGTGATCTACCCGGCGCTGAAACTGGCGGGCGAGGCGGGCGAGGTGGCGGAGAAGCTCGGCAAGCTCATGCGCGACGAGGGTTACGTGGTGGGAGCGGCACTGAACGACGAGCAGACAGAGGCGCTGGCCAAGGAGCTCGGGGATGTGCTCTGGTACGTCGCTAACCTGGCCGCGGACCTTGGGCTCTCGCTGGAGGATGTGGGCGCGATGAACCTCGCCAAGCTGGCGAGCCGTAAGGAGCGCGGCGTGATCGGCGGTAGCGGCGACGACCGCTAGGTAACGGCCGTTTCAGCCCTTACCCGCGAGGAGTTCCCTTAGCACGACCGCCTGGTTGTGCTCCTCGTCCTTGGCGCCGTAGACCAGGGTGAGGTCGCCATCGAGCATGAGTCCCTCTAGTTTGGGCAGGGCGTCGTTGCCCTCCAGCTCGCGGCGGTAACGCACAGCGAACTCGTGGAACCTCTCGGGGTCGTGCCCGAACCACTGGCGCAGCTCGGTGCTGGGGGCTAGTTCCCTGGCCCACCAGTCGATGCGGGCCTTCTCCTTGCTCACGCCCCGCGGCCAGACCCGGTCGACCAGCACGCGCGTGCCGTCGCTACTGGCGGCTTCCTCGTACGCTCTCTTGATGCTGAGCATTCTTCACGTTACCGCCGTGCGGGCAAGGCGTACGCACGGGCCTCACATCGCGTCAGGCGTCCGCGATCAACCGCTTGCCCAGCGAAACAACGTCGTCCTGCTCGTAACCCAGGCGGCGGTAGAAGCCGACAACGGCCACGTTGGTAGACCTCACCATCAGGTTCACCTTGGGGCAGCCCAACTCAACGAGCAATCTCTCGGCCTGCTGCATGAGGTCGCGCCCGAGCGAGCGCCGCTGGTGTGAAGCTGCAACCGCGAGGTAGTAGATCCAGCCCCGGTGACCATCGAAGCCGGCCATCACGCTACCGACCACCGCCGCAGCGTCCTGGGCCACCAGGAAGAGTTCGGGTTGCACGCGGAGCTTGCGCTCTATGTCTTTCCGTGGGTCGTTCCACGGCCGGACGAGGCCGCACTCCTCCCAGAGCTTCACGATCTCGTCCGTGTCCGTGACCGCGAACGGTCTTATCGTCGTCATTCTGCTACCGCCAGGGCGATCTTTCCGCGCCTATGGGCGTTAGCCACACTTGGAGTAACCGCAGCTCTCGCACTTCTGGCAGCCCTCTTCGAAGCGCAGGGGCGCGCCGCAGTCGGGGCAGCCGCGGCCCTTGTTGAGCACGTTCTCGGCGCCGGCGGTTTCGAGCGCCACGGCCAGCAGGTCGGCTTTGGACGCCACCAGGCGGCCGTGGTACGTGCCGTACATACCGCCGTTGATGCCGCGCAGGGTCTTGATGAGCGCTTCGGCGGGCACGCCGTACTGCAGGGCTATGGAGACCACGCGGCCGAGCGCCTCGCTGTCGGCGTTGGCTTCGTCGCCGGCCTTGCCGGACACGATGAACACTTCGGTGGGCAGGTCGTCCTGCTTGTTCACGGTCACGAAGAAGCCGCGCTTCTCGCCCGTGGGCAGCATGAGCTTGACGCTGTCGGTGAAGCCCGAGAGGCGGATGGGGCGCTCGAAGAGCGGCTCGCCGGGCAGGTACTCGTTGCGGCCGTTGCTCTGCGCGGTGGCGGCCTGCGCGGTGGTGGCCACGGCGATCATGCCGCTCTGACGCGGTTGCTCAGCAGCTGGGGGCGGCGCTACGGCGGCCGGGGTGCTCGCGCTGACGCCCTCAGCCGCGACCGGTGCGGCGCTGGTGTCGGCCTTCTTGTCGCTCTTCTTGCTGCTGGTGGAGAGCACCTGGAAGTCGCGCGAACCGTCGCGGTACACGGTGATGCCTTTGCAGCCGGTGCTGAACGCCAGCGAGTACGACTCGAACACGTCGTCGACCGTTGCCTGGTTGGGGAGGTTGATGGTCTTGGAGATTGAGTTGGCGAGCTTCTCTCCCCCATCGAACGCGCGCTGCACGGCGCCCTGCATCTTGACGTGATCGGCGGGCGCGATGTCGTGCGCGCAGCGCAGCACGCTCTGCACGTCCTGCGGGATGAAGGCGAGGCCCTGCACGGAGCCGTGGTTGGCCTGCACCTCGGCCACGACCTTCTCCCAGTCCCAGCCGCCGTCCTTGTAGAACTCGGCGTGCGGCTGGTGCTCCTCGAGGAGCTCTTGGAAGAGCGGGTGGATGAGCGCGTGGTAGTCGGTGCCTATCTTGCGGTAGATGAACGGCGCGAACACGGGCTCCACGCCGGACGAGACACCCATGAGCATGCTGGTGGTGCCGGTGGGCGCCACGGTGAGCACGGCCACGTTGCGGCGCGGGGTCTCGAGGTCGCTCTGCGCGAACATGGGGAACGAGCCGCGTTCGGCGGCGAGGTCGCGGGAGGCTTCCTCGGCGGCGTTGCGCAGCGCGCCGATCATGGCTTCCACGGCGTCGCGGCCCTCCTCGGAGTCGTAGCCGTAACCCATGAGGATGAGTGCGTCGGCGAGGCCCATGACGCCGAGGCCCAAGCGCCTAAGCTTCATGCTCATGTCGCGATTGTCCTCGAGCGCGAACTTGTTGACGTCGAGCACGTTGTCGAGGAAGCGCACGCTGGTGGTCACGTCTTTGGCGAAGCTCTCGAAGTCGTAACCGGCGAGGCCGCGGCCGCGCTGCGTGACGTAAGCGGCGAGGTTAAGGGCGCCAAGGTCGCACGGTTCGCCGGGGTAAAGCGGAATTTCGCCGCACGGGTTGGTGCTCATGATGTCGCCGAGTTCCGCGCGCATGGGGTTGTGCTCGTTGATGCGGTCGATGTAAATGAGGCCGGGTTCGCCCGTGGCCCACGCATGCTGCGCGATCTCGTAAAGCTGGCCCTGGCGCTCGTTCTTGGCGCGCTCCATGAACTCGTCGGTTACCAGCACGGAGATGTTGAAGGTACTGATGTCGCCTTCGGTCTGTTCGCGCTCGAGGTCCTTGGCGGTCACGAAGTCCTTGACGTCCGGGTGGGTGATGCTGAGGGTTGCCATGCCGGCGCCGCGGCGGGTGTTGTGGCTCACGAAGCCGCCAGCGAGGTAAGTCTTGTTCTCGTCGACCGATAGGTCGAGCGTGAGCGAGCGACCGGCCTCAGCAACGCCCAGAACGGGCACGTAGTACTCGTCGTAGCCGAACTCACCCAACTCGTACTCAAGGTTCGGGTCTCGCCGCAAGCGGTCGTACGCTGTGGCGGTAAGGTTGCGCTCGCCGCGGATGTAACGCGAAACGTTCTTACGCGTGGCCGTGAACTCTGACGGGCGCCCTTTGGCACCGGCCGGCATGGCCGCGTAGGCGCCTTCGAGTATGGCCGTCGCGTGCGGCAGGATCCACGACTTCTCGCGCCCTTCGTCTGGCACGTGCTGTCCCGCAGCTGCCAGCCGGGACCCGACGATGCAACTTACGCGCTCGAGGAACCTCTCGAGACCCTTGTGGCTCACCACGCGCACCGTGTGAATGGAGTGCCGGGAGTAGCGGTTGGAAAGCCCCTGAGTGGTGCGGCGCTTGGTGGGGATACCCAAGCCGGCCAGCATGGTCGCCACGTCTTCGGCCAGATCGGTGGAGGCGGTACTGAGGGTGGGCATGCCGTTCGTGAGCGAGCCGTCGGCCTCGAAGAGGCCCTTGAGGAAGCTGCCCACTACGGGGCGGGGCGCCATGCGCACGGCCTTAGGGATGTTCAACTGCCGCGCCTTCGCTTTGACCAGGCCGTTGGCTTCGAGCCAGGCGATGAGCTGCGCTGCCTTAGTCACGAAGACGACGCTCGCGTCGTTCTCCTTCTGCTCCATCACGACGTCAAGGTCGAACAGTTCTTTGAACAGGCGCGGGGTCAGTTCCATCATCGGTGAGTCGTGCGCCACCGCGAATCCGACGCGGCCGCTGCTCACGAAACCGTCGCCCCACAGGTACCCGAGGAAGAAGGCCAGCTGCTCGTTGAGAACCTCAGGCATCCGGATCGCTTTGGCGTTGTGATGCGGCAGGTCCACAGGCCGAAGCATCACAGGGGCACCGGTGTGCTGGTCGAGTACCTGGATGACGTGGTCGCCGGGCTGAAGCTCCTCGAACGGCACCCAGTCTCGCTTACCGTTGGGGCGCATGACCTTGAGCTTGTGGTTGGGCGTGCCGCGCAGCGTCTGACCGTTAGCGAGCGTGACGCGGAGTGTGTCGACTACGCCGTTGTTATAGCCGCGCGGGCTGGTCTTCCAGCCGTCGTCAGTGGCCACCTTGAGGTGATGATCCTGCCAGCCCTGCTGGTGGGCATCGACGAGTTCATGCAGCCTGAGGGTGCCGCGGCTGGTGTTGACCAGCGTGTCGGGATGTAGGCAGCCGCCCTGACGGATGGCCCTGAGCGTAGGCGCGAAGATGTACCGCAGCGTCGCCACCGGCCCCGCGAACCCGGCGCCGCCGAGCCCGGCCCAGATAGCGAAGTTGTCGTACACCTCAACGGCGAACGACGAGGGCCCGCTGGATGTGCCGCCGGAACCCGCCACGGGGGTGCCCTCAGGGCGCAGGTCGGAGAGGTCGACCAGTACGTCTTGACCGTCGAGCAGCCCGGTGACCATGTCGGCCGCCGCGCCCCAGATGTCGTCGACGGAGTCGCCGACCGTGCGCACGCGCGCGACGTTGCTGGTGCCGCGCTCCACGAAGGTGGCGCCGCGGTAACCACGCGTGACGTACTCGCCGCGCACGAGGTCGAGGAAGGTGCCAGTGCGGACCTTCTCGTAGTCGGCGTGCTGCGGGTCGATGGTGAGGTAGAGCCGGCCCACGTGGCCGCTGAAGCGGCGCTTGGGCCCGAGCGGGTCGAGGTTCACGCCGTTGCCGCCGCCCACCTTAGTGACGAGGGCGAGCTTGGTGGCGAGGTTGAGGACCCACTCGCTGGTGCCAGCCACTTCGGGGCCGCCGTCCTGCACGAAGCAGTTGAGGACGTTGCCGTGCAGCGTGTCGGCGCCGGCAAGCACGCGCCCGCCGGGACAGAAGCGCTTGGAGATCATGAGCTGGTAGAACTGCTCCGCTGCCTCATCTCTGACCGCCTCGCCTTCCGGCTTGGCTACCCAGTTGGCCACTCGACGGAACATAGCTTCCAGCGAGTCGTCTCCGGCCTGGAAATACTGCCGCTTGGCGATGGTGATCGCGTGTGGATCGAACGCCGCGGCCGGATCTGGGAGTGGTGAAGACGAGTTAGCCATGGTTCTCCTCTCGTCCCCGCCGTGGCTGGCGACCGGGACTGCTGAAGTGTGCGGTTCTGCGCCCGCGCTGTGCGCTGGGCGGTAGCCGGTCCGTTCTCTAACGCCGTGACCGGGCTCGGGCCTGTTGCAATGAAGTTCCGCTCTCCCGAACTCGGTACAAGATGTTGTACCCGAGATGCTAGCAGGTACCACCTAGGGGCAGAAGTGCCTTACATTACTGACACAACTACTGGCACCGTGGCACGCCAGGGTGTTTCCCCCAAGGTCATCTTGACCGTTCACGGAGGATAGCACCGCGCGCTCACGCGCAACAAGACTTGCATGCCATAGCTGGACGTTGTACAGGGCGCAGTACCACATGTGGTACTGCCCACCGCGGCGGCGCCATGAGAAGGCGGCCCCACGAACGGGGCCGCCACTAACCTTCACTGCGCTGTATGCGGGCCGCCTGAAGGGCGCCCCGGGACCGAACTAGCTGCTTACTGGTCGCTCTCCTGTTCGGAGTCGCCAGCGTCCTCGGAGGCGTCTTCCGACGCTTCATCAGTAGCAGAGCCAGCCTCGTCGACCGCGTCGTCGGGCTCGACAGAGAACGTGTCAGTGTTGAGCGGGAACTCGGTACCGGCGACGCTGAACTCCACGATGTCGGCCTCGGACCTGCGGTCCGCCAACCAGTCAGCGCGCTCCGCCTGGCGCAGCTGCGCCAGCACGGAGGCCTCGACCTGGCTCCGCACGTCTTCGAAGGCGCGCACGCGCTCAGGGATGCGTTCGGCCACCAGCACCACGAACTGCTCGCGCAGCACGCTGTCGTCGTCGGCTTCCTCGACGCCGTCGGCGCCTTCGGCGGCCTCGGCCTCAGGGTCCGGCTCGACCGGAACGCGGAACACGAGAACGTCCGAAACGTCGTGCACGCCGTCAGGCAGCGGTTCGAACGCCTGCGTGCCGAACAGGGCCGTGTCGACCTCCAGGTCGGCCTCGCCGGGCCTTAGCAGGCCGAGATCGGTCAGCACACCAGCGCCAACCGCGGCCTCCACCCCTTGTCCGCTCAGAAGCGCCTGGCGGAAGGCGGTGGCGGCGTCCTGGTCGTCGAAGTCCACCCGCCGCGTGAACGCCTCACCGGGCAGGGTGAAGAGCGCCAGGTTGGTTTCGTAGTAGGCCAGCAGCTCGGCCTCCGTAGCGGTCGCGTCGCGGCCCACGAAGTTGAGCGCGGACTGCGCGACGCCGGCGCGGGTGCCGATGAACGGCACACCGAGGCTGTCGGCCGCCTGGAACGCGACTTCCGTGTCGATCACCTGGCTCTGAACGGTGGGCTTGAACAGCCCCACGATGAGGTCGGCGACCTGCGGTGAGAGGCTCTGTTGGATCTGCGGGTTGGTGTAAAGCGCTGCGTCGACGTCGACCGCGCGAATCTCGACGCCGTTCACCGTGGCCACCACGGGGTTGTTGAACGAGAGCTCGCTGCTGGCGGGGAAGGTGATGACGGCCTCCTCGCGCAGGCGGTCGAGTTCGGCCTCGACGATGCCGCCCTTCTTAGCATCGAGCGCGTCCTGCCGCACCGTCTCCTCCACCTCGTCGAACGGCCGCGGAACTGCGGGCAGGTAGCCCTCCACCTGCACCACGAAGAAGCGCTGGTTGGACTCGACGACGTCGGTGGTGCCCACGCCCCGCAGCGCGAAGGCGGCGTTGGCGACGTTGGTAGCAAGCGCGGGGCGCCCGACCGGACGCGGCTCGGTCTCGCCGCTGGCGGCGCCCACGGCGCCGTCGCGGTCAGCTAAGTCGAGGCTGTACTCGCGGGCCAGCTCAGCGAAGCTCTCGCCGGCCAGCGCACGGGCGCGTAACCGCTGCGCCAGCGCGAGGTCGTCGACCACCAGCTGGCGCGCCAGGATCTGCTCCTCGGTCATGTAGTTGGTGCGGTTGGCCTGGAAGAAGGCTTCTACCTCTTCTTCCGATACCGTGACGTCGCCGACCAGTTGGTCCTCGAACTTGCCGAGCCTGATCTGCTCGCGCAGGTACTCGCGGAACGCCTGGTCGGTGAACCCGGCGTTGGCAATCAGCTGCTGGTAGGCGCGGTCGTTGCGGCCGCCCGCCACTCCGCGCTCCTCGCGGAACTCGTTGACGGCGCGGCGCACCTCACCACCTGAGACGTTGATCCGTGAGGCCGCCTGCTGCAGCACCGCCTGACGCACGATCTGGTCGACCATCAAACGCTGAAGGTCGGCGCCGACCTCTCCCTCGGTCACAGCCGAGAAGAGTGCGTTGGAACGCGCCTGCTGAACGTCGAACTGATGGATGTTCTGGCCGTTCACTGTCATCTCGACAGGGCCGCGCGCGGCGGTGTTGGCGCCGATCAGGCTCAGTCCCGGGGTGAACGAGATCACCATGCCGGCCAGGAGCCCAATGGAGACGGCCCACAAGATAATGGTGGTGGTGCGCTTACTGAACTTCATCTTTGATCAGTTCCTCCCGGAGCCCCCGGGGTTAGCACGCGGTGGTGCTTTCTGCGTGGAGGCTAGCTCTCGTGGATGATCGTCGCTCGCTTGCCGGGGCGCGTAGCCGGCCCGCGCCGCCTGCTTAGGCGTTGTGGTAGGCGGGCGAGGCGTCCCTGCCGTAAGGCTGGCAGCGAGGAGCACGCCCCGGAGTGTACCAGAACGGATGAAGCTAGCGTGATAGGCGGCTCAAGAACTTCTTCGCCTTCACCCCGGCCCCCGCGCACCTGCTATATTGGCGGGTGCCCGCGCGGCCCCGCCTCGCGCTAGCACCTAGTCACGCGCCCGTAGCTCAGCCGGATAGAGCGTTCGCCTCCGGAGCGAAAGGCCGCAGGTTCGAATCCTGCCGGGCGCACCAACCCCCTTAAAGCTTTTTAAAGCCGCGTCTCCGCCGCTCGAGCGCTGCCGCTCCGGCGGCGCCTCACCAGACCGGTAGCTCCGGCTGCTGGTCCCTCACCCACGGCTGGTCGACCTCCAGTCCCTCACCGCTGAACAGGCGCACCGCCTGCCCCTCGATCTGCAGGCTCACGGCCTCCACGTTCGCGGGTTGCGTGAGGGTGTAGAACAACTGGTTAAGGCGGCCAGCCATGAGCGCGGTGCCGCCGCCCTGCTCGAACTCGCTGCTCAGGTCCACAGTCAGCACGCCCCCCTGCAGGGTCGCGCCGTGCACCGCCGTGCCAGCCGGAAGCGTGGTCGCAAGCCCGCTGCCGGGTGGTGGCCCCGCAATCAGCGCGGCCACCTGCCGCCTGACCCGCTCCTGCGGGTCCAGGCGGCCCACCTTCTCATGCGTCGCCTGCAAGGTGAACTCAGCGCCCAGGTCGCGCACGAAGTACACGGTCATGTCGGGCAGGCGCTGCATGGTGCGAACCGCTATGGCGCCGAACAGCGCCAGCAGCAGTAGCAGAGCCAGCGCCACCACTCTTAGGACCACGGTTCTCACCGCTTAACAGTAGCGCGCCAGCCGCCTGGCTCCGCCCGCGCCGGGCTCAGCTCACGGCCGCCTGATGGGCAGGTACTTCGGCTCCCACATTGCGTCCAGCACGGCCGCGCTAACGTCCTCACCCACGTCACGGCGCGCCACCCCTTCGGCCAGCGCCTGCTTGGCGACGGCCACTGCCACGTGCTTACTGGCGCGCCGCAGAGCGTCGACGCTCGGGTACACGGCCCCCTCGAGGAGCCTGCCCGGGTCGGTGTACTCAGACAGCGCCTCCGCGGCGGCGGTCAGCATGTCGTCCGTGATCCGCCGCGCGCCCGTGACCAGCGCGCCCAAACCGAGGCCCGGGAAGATGAACGCGTTGTTCCCTTGCCCGACTATGTGGCGCTTACCGCCGTGCATGACGTCGGGGAACGGACTGCCCGTGGCTACCACCGCTGCGCCGTTGGTCCAGGCCAGCACGTCTTCGGGCAGCGCCTCGCTGTTGGCCGTGGGGTTAGAGAGCGGGAAGACGATGGGGCGCGGACTGTTCTCGGCCACCGCCTGCACCAGCGCCTGGTCGAAAGCGCCGGCCTGCCCGGAGAGCCCGATGAGCCCAGTGGCCTTGGCGTTGCGCACCGTCTCCAGCAGGTTCGGCACGGCGCCGGCGAACTCCCAGCCAGCCAGTCGGGAGGCGGGCTGCGCTACCGGCAGCTTGTACGCCTCCAAGCCTTCACGGCCCTCGACTAACAGCCCGCGCGAGTCGATGACCAGCACGCGCGCGCCCGCCTCGTCGCGCCCCAGCCCCTGCTTCACGAGGCCGTTAATGATCTGCTGCGCCACGCCCACGCCGCCAGCGCCGGCGCCGTGGATTACGAAGGTCTCGTCGGTCAGCTTGCGGTGCGTCATGCGCGCGCTGGCAAGCAGACCCGCCAGAACCACCGCGCCGGTGCCCTGCACGTCGTCGTTCAGGCTCGGGAGCCGGTCGCGGTAACGGTGCAGCACGTCGAACGCCTTCTGCTTACTGAAGTCCTCCCACTGCAGAACCGCGTTCGGGAAGCGCTTCGCGAAGGCGGTCACGAAACGCTCGATGAAGTCGTCGTACTCCTGCCCCACCAGCCTCTCGTGGCGCACGCCCAGGTACAGCGGGTCGTCTAGCAGGTCGGCGCGGTTCGTGCCCACGTCCAGCTCGATGGGCATGGTGGTGGCCGGGTCGATGCCGGCACCGGCCGTGTACAGCGACAACTTGCCGATGCAGATGGCCATACCGCCGAAGCCCTGGTCGCCGATGCCTAGGATGCCTTCGGAGTCCGTGGCAACGGCCAGCCTCACGTCGGTCAGTGGGATCTGCTGCAGGACATCGTCAACGTAATCGATGTTCTGGGTGCTGATGACCAGGCCGCGCGGCCAGCGGTAGATGAGGCTGAAGTTCTGCACCGCCTCGGCGACCGTGGGCGTGTAGATGATCGGCAGCATCTCCTCGAGGTGCCGCTCGAGAAGCGCGTAGAAGAGGGTCTCGTTACGGTCCTGCAGCACCCTAAGGTAGACGTGCTTGTCGAGGCCGGTGACGAAGCGCTTGTAGTTGGTGTACGCGCGGTCCACCTGCTCGTCGAGGGTGGAGATGTGCGGGGCTATCAGCCCGGTTAGGCCGAGTTCCCGGCGTTCGTCGGCGCTGAAGCCTGAACTCTTGTTGAGAAGGGGTAGGCGCGTGATCATGTAGCCGGACAACTCGGTGGTCATGTACGGGTTGCCGTCCTGGTCAACGCGTCTCTCGAACTGTTTCATCTGCGTTGCTCCGTCTTCGAGTGCCCTGTTCGGGCGCTGCACTAGGTATTACCGTCCAGGGTCCGGGACGGCCGCGGGTGGATCGGCTCTGGTGCTCTACGGCGCCGACGCGCCTCCGGGTGGAGCCGGCGGCAGCGGCACAACTTCTGGGTCCGCGCCCGGACCTTGCTCGGGTTCCGGCTCTGGTTCAGGTTCGGGATCAGGTACAGGCTCGGGCTGGGTTTCTGGCTCAGGCTCGGGTTCCGGTTCGGGTTCTGGCTCAGGCTCGGCCTCAGGCTCCGTCGGGTCGGCGGCGCTCGACAGCCTGCGCGCCTCCGCGGCGAAGAACTCGTACTCATCGTTGCCCGGCTCCAACTCTAAAGCGCGGCCGTACGCGGCGGCGGCCGCCGCGAAGTCGCCCACCTGGAACTCGAGTCGTCCCAGCTGACTCCAGGCCGCCGCGAACGTGGGCGCCGCCTCAACCGCGGCGGTGAAGCCGCTGCGCGCCCCCTCGACGTCACCGGCCTGGTAGGCGTCCATACCCCGTAAGAACGCGTCGCCGGCTTCGGGTCCGAACGCTAGCTGCTGACGCGCGACCTGCAGGAAGTAGCGTGCCCGGTCGTCAGTTGGGTCGCGCGCGATGACCTCTTGCCATAGTTCGGTGGCCGCCTCAGCGCGGCCCAGCTCCTGACTCGTGCGAGCGGCCCAGACCCAGGCGTCCAGATAGTCCGGGTTGCGCTCGGTGGCGCTTATGAAGAGCGCCTCTGCCGCCTCGAGGTCGCCCGTCGCGTAAGCGCTCTGACCGGCGTAGAAATCGTTGGCTGCCTCCACACCCCAGTTCAGTTGCGCCCGTGTGACCTCGAGGAACCAGGCAGCCCGCTCATCGGTCGGGTCAGCCTCCAGGGCCGCCAGCCAGTAGGGCTCAGCCACCTCCGGCCGGCCCAGTTCGAAAGCGCTGCGGGCGGCCCACACAGCCGCCTCGGCGAACCGCGGGTTGGCGGCGTAGGCGGCCTCGAAGTGCGCCAGGGCGTCGAGCAGGTACATGGCCTCGTAGGCGCGGATCCCAGCCCGGTACGCCTCGCTGGCGGCCGCGCCGAACTCCTCGCGCTCCCGGCTCAGTTCGAGGAAAAAGCGAGCGCCCTCGTCGTCCGGCGCCACCTGCACCAGCCTGCCCCAGATCTGGATGGCGTTAGCGGTGTCGCCCTCTTCGAACGCCATGCGAGCGAGCCACCGCAGCGCCTCGGGGTTGTCGGGCTCGAACTCGAGCAGAGTGAGGTAGTAACCGCGCGCTGCGTTGAGGTCTTGCGCCTCGTAGCGCGCGAACGCCAGCTGGTTGAGAGCGGTGGTCACGAACTGGATGTCGGTCGGGAACCGTTCGGCTGCAGCGCTCGGCAACCCGGCCGGGGGCGCCGGGGCGTCTGTGACTTCCCCACCGGCCTCTACGAACGCCTGCCAGTGGCTGAACGACCGGCTATGCCAACCGACCGAGCCGTACACGCGCGCCGCCAGCGCGTGAGCCTCGCGCAGCGCCGACGCCGCGTCGGCCGCAGCCGCGCTGGCTTGCACGGCCGCCTCCGCCGCCTCGATCGCCTCGCTCCACACAGCGTCGTCGGGGGTCGCCGTCCGCCCGAGGTCCGTGGTCAGTGCGGTAACGAAAGCCGCCTGCGCCTCAGCCAAGGCTGACCCTGGCTGCGCGGCGGCGAGAGGTGTGAGCAGTAGCGCCAGGCTCAGCGCTGCCAACGCTCGCCGGGCAACGCCCGTACGCGTGGCTGGGCGCGCGCGCCCTTTAGCGAGCTGCTCCGCGCCCCCCTGCGCGGCCCTCAGCGCGAGCGCGCCGTGAGCCACACGACCTCCTGACCGGCCCGCACGAAGTAAAGCAGGCGCTCGCCGCCCTCGGCGGCGCCGTACACGATGCGGGTGTGCGTCTCGGGACCAGCGGGCCCCTGCACGGTTTGCTGCGTGCGGCTCTGCTCGAAGTAACCAGCCACCGCGTAGGCGGTAGTGACCTGGTGATCGATGGCGCCCGCCAGGTTGGCTGCCACACCGCCCAGCGTGTACGCCTCCCAGTCGGTCCAGGCCGACGATCCCTCGATGCGCCGCACTATGGCGTCCACACCGGCGCCAGTGGCCCGCAGCGTGCCGCGGGGGAACGACACGGCGCTGTTGAACTGCGCCTGAATGGCCGTGACCGTCATGACTTCCGCCAGTAGCTGCGCCTGCGCCACGGAGCCGGTCAGTAGTGCGAGCGCCAGCGCCGCTGGCGCCACGATGCTCGCGCCCAGGCGGCGCCGCGGCGCCCGCGGCTGGTCTGCACGTCGTTGGCAACGGGCGGTTGGGTTCCTCATGCGGCAAGTCTAGCACCGCGTCCGAGACGCCTTCGTCCCGCACGCTGGGCGTTCGCGGGTCGGCGGCGCGCGCCGTACCGGGCTCCGTTTGACTCCCCCGGCGGCCAGCCGCTAGGCTTGAGAACGGTCCGTCCTCAACGGACCTTGCCGGCCCGGAACTCATAGGACCGCAACCAGCGACCATTCGGCGGCGCCGCCGCCCGGAAAGTACGGAGAGACCATGTTCCAGAGCTTGGGTGATCGACTCCAATCGGTCTTCGACGGCCTTAGGGGCCGCGGCCGCCTGACCGAGGCCGACGTGAAGGCCGCGCTGCGCGAAGTGCGAGTGGCGCTGCTGGAAGCCGACGTCAACCTCGAGGTGGCGCGGGACTTCACCAAGCGCGTGCAGGAGAAGGCGGTGGGCTCCGAGGTCCTCATGTCGCTCAACCCCGAGCAGCGCGTCATCGCTATCGTGCACGACGAGCTGAAGGAGGTGCTGGGCGGCAAGGCGGTCCAGCCGACCCTCAAGTCAGACGGCAACATCTGGCTGCTCATGGGTTTGCAGGGCGCGGGCAAGACCACCACCGCCGGCAAGCTGGCCTACCGCTACAAGTCGCAGGGGCGGCGGGTGCTGCTGGTGGCGGCCGACACGCAGCGGCCCGCTGCGCGCGAGCAGCTGAAGACCCTCGGCAACCAGATCGGCGTACCCGTGTTCGAAGTGCACGATAACGAGGCGCCAGCGGCCGTGGCGGCGCGCCTGAAGGAGCACCTCCGCAAGGACTTCCGTGACCTGGTCATCGTGGACACCGCCGGTCGCTTGCAGATAGACGACGCGCTGATGACCGAACTCTCCGAGCTGAACACGCGGCTGCAACCGAGCGAGAAAGTACTGGTGGTCGACGCCATGACCGGTCAGCAGTCGTTGCCGGTAGCCACGGCGTTCGACGAGCGCATCGGGGTCTCCGGCCTCATCATGACCAAGCTCGACGGCGACGCTCGCGGCGGCGCCGCGCTCTCCGCCAAGCACGTGACCGGCAAACCGATCTACTACGCAGGCATGAGCGAGAAGATCGACGGGCTCGAGCCGTTCCATCCGGACCGCGTGGCCGGCCGCATCCTCGGCATGGGCGACATGCTCACGCTCATCGAGAAGGCGCGGCAGCTCGAGGAGGACGACGACGAGAAGGAGATGCGCAACCTGGGCGACTTCACGCTCCAGGACATGCTCACGCAGATGCGCAAGATCAAGCAGATGGGGTCGTTCTCCGACGTGCTGAAGATGATCCCCGGGGCCAACAAGATGCTGCCAGCCGGCGCCGACATCGACGAGCGCGAGATCGGCCGCGTGGAGGCCATAATCTCGAGCATGACCGAGCGTGAACGCGCGGCGCCCCGCATACTTAACGCCAGCCGCCGCAAGCGCATCGCGCGGGGCTCCGGCACCACCGTGCAAGACGTCAACCGGTTGATCAAGAACTACGAGGAGATGCGCAAGATGATGAAGCGCATGGGTCGCAGACCGCCTGGCCGCGGTCGCAGGGGTCTACGCGCCTGACCCACCCTCGCGCCCGGAACCTCGAAACGCCTCAACCAGGCTGGGCAGTTGCAGCCGTTTGCGCCCTTCGCCGCCGCCGTGTACACTGGGTGGCTTGACGTGGGCTCCCGTTGCGGTGAGCCCGCCACTTTAGATCGAGAGATAAGAGTCACGGAGGAAGTCAACAACTATGGTCAAGATCCGCCTGATGCGCATGGGCTCCATGAAGAACCCGCATTACCGCCTCGTTGTAGTTGACGGCCGCACCAAGCGTAGCGGCGACTACATCGAACAGATCGGTTACTACGATCCCCGCAACACCACCGAAGACAGCTTGCGCGTCGACGTGGAACGCGCCGCTCACTGGCTCGCTAACGGCGCCCAGCCCACCGACACCGCGCTGCGCCTCATGGAACGCACCGGGGTCGAAGTGCCCGAGCGCCTGCAGGCCAAGCGCCGCGATGGTTACGTCAAGCGCCAGGAAGCCCAGGCCTGAGTAGACTGTAAGCTCGGGGTAACCAACCTGTAAGCGCGGAGGCCCGAATGCCAGCCGAACTGGTCACTTATATCTTGCAGAACCTCGTCGCCGACCCGGAACAGCTCGACGTTCAGGTGGCAGGTGACAGCCGCAACGTGCGCATCGAGGTCACCTGCGCTCAAGACGACGTGGGTCGCATCATCGGCCGCGGCGGCCGCCTCATTAACGCCGTGCGCACGCTGGCCCGCGCCGCTGCCGACGGTCGCCAGCGCGTCGAGATCCAGTTGCTGGAGTAAGCCCCGGCGCCCGCTTCTCGGCGGGCGCGCCCGGCCCACCTAACCCATGCTGCTCGACCCGACCGCCTCCAAGGCCCCCGACTCGTACGTGAAGGTCGGGCGTCTCGGGCGCACCTTCCAACTGGAGGGCGCGCTGCGCGTGCTGCTGGACGACGCCGTTTCGTACATGGCCGACGACGGCTCCGCACCCGTGGGCGTGCGGGCCCTGCAGGCCGGCTCTCACGTTTTCGTTCCTGGCCTCGGCAGCGTCCGGGTGCGTGAGGTCAGCGAGACCGGCGGCTCACTCCTCATCAAGCTCGAAGGCGTCCGCGAACGCAACGCGGCGCAGGCGCTGGTCAACGCCACCCTGTGGGTCGAGCCCGGGGCGCTGCCAAAGGGGTTAGCCGCCGAGCTGATAGCCGAGCTGGAGGCCGGCTCCGCGGAGGAGCGCCTGGTGGGCCTGGCCGTGCTGCTGAACGGCCGTCAGGTCGGCTTCGTCAGCGCCGCCATGCTAGAGAGCGCCAACCCCGTACTTGAGGTAACGGCCCTGACCGAAACCGCTGACGCTGACGCAGGATCCCCTCGCTCGCTTGTGCCGCTGCAGGCGCCCTACGTAGAGTTGACGGACGCGGGTGTGGAGTTGACCGACCCGCCGGCGGGCCTGCTCGAGCTGGGCTGACCGGCCCGCAGCCGCCCGCCAGCCGGCCAGGAGGCCGCCCCAATGCGCTTCACCATCTACACGCTGTTCCCTGACCTGTTAGAGCCGTACTTGCGCGAGGCGCTGTTGGCGCGCGCCGTGAAGCTCGGCCTCGTCGACGTTCAAGTGCGCGACCTGCGCCGCTTCGCTGGTAACCGCACCGGCCGGGTCGACGACACGCCTTACGGCGGCGGCGCAGGCATGGTCATGCGCGTCGACGTGGCGGGCCAGGCGCTGGCCGAACTGGCTCAGGACCAGCCGCAGCCCGACGAAACCATCCTGCTCTCCCCCGCCGGCCAACCGCTAACGCAGGGCCTCGTGCAGGAGCTGGCGGGCAAGCAGCACATAGCGCTGATAGCCGGGCGCTACGAAGGCTTCGACGCGCGCACCGAAACGCTCGTCACGCGCGAAGTGTCTATCGGCGATTACGTGCTGATGGGCGGCGAGCTGCCGGCGCTGGTGCTGGTGGAGGCGGTAGCGCGCCTCCTGCCGGGCGTGCTGGGCGACGCCGAGAGCCACTTGCACGAGTCGTTCAGCACCGGCCTCCTCGACTACCCCGAGTACACCCGGCCCGCCGAGTACCAGGGCCTGACGGTGCCCGACGTCCTACTGTCCGGTCATCATGGCAACGTCGCCGCGTGGCGCCGCCTGCAGGCGCTCAAGCGCACGTTCAAGCGCCGCCCCGACCTGCTGAAGAGCGCGCCCCTCTCGGAGGAGGAGCGCGCCCTGATCGATTCCTGGAGCAGCGAAGCAGGCTGAACCTCAGCCCGCCGCCAGCTTCGTTTACTGCCCGGTGATGCGGTCGATGACCAGCTGGGTGATGTCGAGCGAGGGGTCGGCGTAAACGACGATGCCGGTCTCGGCGGCGGCTATGGAATCGATGACCATGGTGTAGTTGAGCTCGGTCGCGAGACTACGCAGCACCTCGTCCACCGCCGCCATTGCAGGCGCGGCGGCCGCCTCGATCTCGGCGCGGTAGCGCGAGTCGACAGCTACGATCGAGGACTGCAGCGCTGCGTAGCGGTCCGCCTCGTCGGGGGTGAGCTGCTGACCGCTGGCCGCCTTCTGCTCGAGGGCGGTGATGGAGTTGACCAGCCCCTCGATCTCGGAGCGTGCCTGAGCGCTCAGCGTTTCGATCTGCGAGCCTGCGGGGTGGGCGTTTATGGCGGCCTGTGAGTTTAGGTAAACGACGTGGGATGTGCGCTCCTGCGCAGTGAGCGTGGAGGCGAACAACGCCAGGAGGGCGGCAACTGCGATTCCGAGCAGGGTGAGTCTTCTCATAGCGGTAGGAGTTTACCACCGCGATGATGAGAGCCGCCTTCGAAAGGGCGCACCTGGTGCTTACGTTCTCCGAACCAACCTGCAGCTGCCAGCCCGACGGACCCCGCGAATGACGTCCCTCCTCCTCGTCTTCGCGGGCGTCCTCGGTGCGCTCATAGGCTCTTTCGGCAACGTGGTCATCTGGCGGCTGCCGCGGCGCGAGTCGGTTGTGCATCCGGGCAGTCACTGCCCCAACTGCGACCGCCGGCTCGGTCCCCTGGAGCTGGTACCCATCCTCTCGTGGCTGGCGCTCGGCGGTCGCTGCCGCAACTGCCGCCAGCCCATCGCTGTGCGCTACCCGCTGGTAGAGGCTCTGATGGCGGCGCTGTTCGTGGCGCTGGTCTGGCGCTGGTCGCCGCTCGACTTCGGCTGGGCCGTGCTGCCGCTGCTGGTGGTCGTGGCCATGCTGACCATGGCCGCCATCATCGACATCGATCACTTCATACTGCCCGACGTCCTGACGTTCGGAGCGCTGGCCGTGGCGCTGGCGGGTTCGTTCCTCACGGGGCAGGCCGCCGACCTACCCGTGCCGCTCGAGGCGCTGGCTGGCGCGCTCACCGGCGCGGGCGTGCTGGTGCTCATCAACCGCATCGGGGCGCTGGTGTTGCGGCGCTTCACCGATACCAAGGAGCGCCTCTTCCCGTTCAGCCTCGATCAGGCCAACGTGGCGGCCGTGGCTGGCGCCGTGGGTGGCGTGTGGGTCGGGGTGGCGGCGGGCGCGGTCAGCCTGCTGGCGAACCTCGTAGCGCGGCGCATACTTAGGATTCCCGAGCCGCTCGCTTACGGGCTGTGGCTGGTGGCGTTGGTGCTCAGCTCCACCACCTTCACGGTCCCCACGTTCACGGCCGTCGCTGGCAGCGTCATGGCGGCGGGCGCCTGGGCGCTGGTGGGCGCCTTGTACTGGTGGCTGCACGACCTGGTCAAGCCCGAGCCGGAGCAGGCGGAGGAGGAGCAGGCGCCGGCGGAGCCTGTGGCCATGGGCTTCGGCGACGTCAAGCTCGCCGCAGTGCTGGGCGCCATCCTCGGCTGGGAGAAGTTCCTGGTGGGGCTGTTCCTGGCCGTCAGCCTGGGTGCGCTCTTCGGCATCGTGCAACGCATAGCTGGCGGCGGGCGGCTTATACCGTTCGGGCCCTATCTGCTGGCGGGCGCGCTGTTGGCGCTGTTCTTCGGTGACGCCGCCATTAGCTGGTACTTCGGTCTCCTGCTGGGCGATCAGTAGCGCTCCCGCGCCGCGACCGACCGATGCGCAGCCGCCTCACTGTTATGCATGCTTGTGCATAGTCATGCACTTGGTGTTAGAGTGTTCCGCATTCGTCGCCGACCTAAGCGTGGGCGACGCTCTGTTTGGGCGCCTAGCGACCGAACGCCGATAGGAGCAAGATGGAGCCTCTAAGGGTAAAGGGCCTGGAAGGCCGCGACCTGCTGTCGCTAGCCGATCTGTCCGCACAAGAGTTCGAAGGGCTGCTGACCAGCGCCATACAGCTCAAACAGGACTGGGCCGCGGGCCGACGACCCGCCTACCTGCAACAGCGCAGCCTGGCGCTGGTGTTCGAGAAGCAGTCGCTACGGACCCGCACGACATTCGACATCGCCATGTACCAACTGGGCGGCCACGCGGTGCTGCTGGACCAGCAACAGATAGGCCTCGGCGAACGCGAGACCGTGAGAGACATCGCCTCCAACCTCGAGCGCTGGGTCGACGGCATCATGGCGCGCACCAACCTGCACGCCACCGTCACCGAGCTGGCGCGGCACGCCCAGGTACCTGTCATCAACGGGCTCTCCGACCAGGTCCACCCCACACAGGTGGTGGCCGACTACATAACCCTCAAACAGCGCTTCGGCGCGCTAGACGGCCTGAAACTCACCTTCGTAGGCGACGGCAACAACGTCTGCCACTCGCACATCAACGCGGCCGCGCTTAGCGGCGTGAAGCTCACCGTGGCCTGCCCGGAGGGTTACGAGCCCGACCCGCAGGTACTGGCCGCCGCCCGCACGCGCGGCGCCGACGTAGAGGTGGTCCACGACCCAAGGGCCGCGGTAGAGGGCGCCGACGCGCTCTACACCGACGTTTGGGTATCTATGGGCATGGAAGAAGAGACGGCGGCCCGGCGCGCCGCCTTCGCCGGCTACACGATCACGCCCGAGTGGTTCGAGAGCCTGAGCCCGCGCGGCGTGTTCATGCACGACCTGCCAGCCCACTACGGTGAGGAGTGCACGGAGGAGGCCGTTCACCACGGGCGCAGCGTGGTGTTCGACCAGGCGGAGAACCGGCTCCACGCCCACAAGGCCATCCTCTATCAACTTCTGAGCCACCGGTCGGCAGACGCGTGAGCGGCCTTACCGCGGGCATCCTCGGCGCCAGCGGCTACGGCGGCGCAGGCCTGATCCAGCGCCTCATGCACCACCCTGAGGTAGACGCCCTGGCCCTCGGGTCGCGCCAGTACCTTGGTCAGGCGCTGGGCGCCTGCTGGCCGCAACTGCAGGGACTACTGCCGGGCGCGGTGTTCGAGGACACCGACAGCGTCATCGAGCGCAGCCAGGTACTGTTCTGCGCCACACCTCACGGCGCCACAGCTCCGCTAGTGGCGCGGGCGCTAGCCGCAGGCAAACGCGTCATCGACCTGTCGGCCGACTTCAGGCTCGCTCCCGCCACGTACGCCCTCTGGTACGGGGCCGAGCATCCGCACCCCGAACTGTACGAGCAGGCGCGCTACGGCCTGGTCGAGCTGCACCGCGACGAACTGGCGGGCGCGCAGCTGGTGGCCAGCCCCGGCTGCAACGCTACGTCCGGCTCGCTGGCGCTGGCGCCCCTTGCCGCCGCCTCGCTCCTGGGCGAGAGCGTGGTGGTGAACGTCCTGACCGGCGTCTCCGGCGCCGGGCGCAGCCCCGGCGAGGCGTTCACCTACGCCGAGCTGAACGACAACGCCAAGGCCTACAAGCCCGGCGGCACCCATAGGCACACTGCCGAGATGGAAGCCACCGCAGGCCGCGCCATCGCGGCGGCTGCGGCCGGCAACGGCAAGGCGCTCCGCACGCACCACCCGTTCGAGGGGCAGCGCGTGAGCTTCACCCCGCACCTGGTCCCCATGTCGCGCGGCATCCTCGCCACCTGCTCCGTGAAGGTGCCGGACACGGCTAACGTCACGCCAGACTCGCTGCACGAGCTGCTGGCCGACTACTACGCGGGCGACCCGCTGGTAGTGGTCCAGCGCGAGCTGCCGCAGACCAAAGCCGTAGCGGGTAGCGACCGGGCGCTTCTAAGCGCGCACTACGATGAGCGTAGCCGCCACGCCCTGGTGTTCTGCGCCCTCGACAACCTCGGCAAGGGCGCCGCCGGGCAGGCGGTGCAAGGCTTCAACGTGGCGTTCGGCTTCCCCGAGACCCAGGGGCTGGCGCAGGCAGGGATGTGGCCATGAAGTTACCCAACGGTTTCCAGGCGGCCGGTATCAGCGCCGGCCTCAAGCGCTCCGGCCGGCCGGACCTGGCGCTCATCTACGCTCCCGGTCCGGTGACGTGGGCCTTCACGGGCACCACCAACGTGGTCCAGGCGCCCTGCGTGACCCGCAACCGCGCCCTCTACCAGGACCTCGCCGGCGTGCGCGCCGTGATCGTTAACAGCGGCAACGCCAACTGCGCTAACGGTCCGGCTGGGGCGCGCGACAACGACACCTTCGCGGCCGAAACCGCCGCGCAACTCGGCCTCGCCGCTGGCCAGGTGCTAACGGCCAGCACCGGCATAATCGGCCGCCCGATGCCCATGGAACCCTTGATGGCAGGGTTACCGGCAACCAAAGCAGCTCTGAGCGACGAGGCCGACGCTTTCGCGCGCGCCATCCTCACCACGGACCTGGTTCCCAAGCTGGCCGAGACCCACGTGACCGGCGGCGCCCGCGTAGTCGGCGCCACCAAGGGCTCGGGCATGATCCACCCCAACATGGCGACCATGCTGGCGTTCGTCATGACCGACGCGGCCGTGGACCAGGCCACGCTGAGCGCGCTCTGGCCCCGGGTGGTCGACGCCTCGTTCAACCAGCTCACGGTAGACGGCGACACCAGCACCAACGACATGGCCATCGTGCTGGCGTCAGGCTTGGTGCCGTCAGACCCGCAGGAGCTCGAGAAGGCGCTGCTGGAGGTGTGCGCCAGCCTGGCCAAGCAGATCGCCCGGGATGGCGAGGGCGCCACCAGGCTCATGACCGTCAGGGTCACCGGCGCCGCGTCGGCGGCCGAGGCTCGCGCCGCCGCCAAGACCGTGGCGGGCAGTTCGCTCGTGAAGACGGCCGTGCACGGCGCCGACCCGAACTGGGGCCGCATCCTGGCAGCCGCCGGGCGCTCGGGCGCCGCCAGCGACCCGACCCGCGCGCGCGTAGCCGCACAGGGCTTCACTCTCTACCAGGGCGAGCCGCTGCCGTTCGACGAGGCCGCGGTGTCGCAGGCCCTCAGGGCCGAAGAAGTGCTGCTCGAGGTCGACCTGGCGGCGGGCGACTACGGCGCCGAGGCGTGGGGCTGCGACCTGTCCGCCGAGTACGTGAGGATCAACGCGGACTACACCACCTGACGCTTAGCCCGGCAGGCCCACCAGAAGCGGCGGGACCAGTTCGTGGTCCCGCCGCTTGCGCTGCCTGGCTGGCTTCAGCGCCGCCGGTTAGCGATGTGGATGGCGCGGCCGTGCGCGTGCTCCGCCGCCTCCATCAACCCCTCCGAGATGGTGGGGTGCGGATGCTGCGTGAGGGCGATGTCCTCCAGCGTGGCACCCATCTCGATGGCCAGAGCGGCCTCCGACACGATGTCGCCCGCGTTGGGCCCCACCATGTGGAAGCCGAGCACCAGGTCGGTCTCGGCGTCGCCGATGAGCTTGATCATGCCGCCCTCGACCCCGAGGGTCGAAGCGCGACCAGAGGCCATGAGGGGGAACTTACCGATGCGCACCTCGAAGCCGGCCTCCTTGGCCTCGGCCTCGGTCATGCCCACGCTGGCGAGTTCCGGGGTGGTGTAGATGACCGAGGGCACCACCGTGTCGTACGCCGTGGGCTTGCCAGCGGCGTGCTCGGCTGCCACCAGCCCCTCCTTCATGGCCTTGTGCGCCAGCAGCGGCGCGCGCGCCACGTCGCCGATGGCGTAGATGTTAGGCACGGCGGTCTGCATGTGGTCGTTAACGACCTTCACGAAGCCGCGCTCGTCGACCTCCACCCCAGCCTTGTCCAGGCCCAGGTTGCGGCCGTTCGGGCGCCTGCCGACCGCCACCAGCACGCGGTCCGCCAGCAGCGTCTCCTTACTGCCGTCCTTGGTCTCCACCTCGACCTCGGTACCCTTCTTGCCTTTCTTCTGCCCGAGGACCTTCGTGCCGGTCAGGATGCGGATACCGCGCTTCTCGAGCGCCTTGCGCAGCTCCTTGGCGGCGTCGGCATCGGCGGCGGCGGCGATCTGATCGAGCATCTCGACCACGGTCACCTCCGACCCCAGCGACGCGTACACGTCGGCGAACTC
>Ga0172382_10003299_pt1 | contig 25712 bp, 31 predicted proteins | sample Leawel138RmetaG_FD_122245 | JGI IMG/M metagenome (GOLD analysis project Ga0172382, IMG submission 122245) | Leachate microbial communities from a municipal landfill in Southern Ontario, Canada - Leachate well 138R metaG | ecosystem: Engineered > Solid waste > Landfill > Unclassified | place...
AAAACTAAAGTGTAACAACCCTTTAGGATTTATAGAAAAATCCCTCCCGAATGCTCGGGAGGGATTTTTTGTTTTTCAACTCCAACGGAGTTTTAAACTCCGTTGGAGTTGCGATGGAGTCTGTAACGATTCGCTTCCTATGGAGGCAGGGAAAAAAACAAAGCTTTGTTTTGAGTGAAAGTAAGCTTACTTTCAGATAAGAGTAGGCGTGCAATCACTCCATTGCAGGCGTGCAGTTAGTCGGTTGCAGGCGTGCAATCACTCCGTTGCAGGCGTGCAGTTACTCTGTTGCAGGCGTGCAGTTGATTGGTTGAAGGCTTGTTGTAACCTCACAACAGGCTTGTTGCAGGTCGGTTGAAGGCTTGTTGTAACCCTACAACAGGCTTTCCACAGCATTTGTAAGTTTATAATTTCTCGCAAAGCCGCAAAGTCGCAAAGGTTTCTCGTGTTTGACAGCACGGGTTTGTGGCTTTGTGAGAAAAAAGATTTATGAAAAAGAAGATTTTCCATAAGACTTCGCTCGACTTACTTCTACTACCCTGCCCTACTACATTTTCCGTTGAATTATTACCTCAAAAAAACTATCTTTGCCCCATGGAATTTTCTTCTAAACTCTTAGAAAAAGCGGTTCAGGAAATGAGTCAGCTTCCCGGAATCGGGAAAAGAACGGCTCTGAGATTGGTGTTACATCTGCTCAAACAACCCAAAGAGCAAACCGAAGCGTTGTCTAAATCCTTACTTGAGGTTACCCAAAACGTTATTTTTTGCAGAAAATGCCACACTATTTCTGATACCGAGGTGTGTAAAGTATGTAGCAATCCTCATCGAAATCAGGGGATTGTGTGTGTGGTGGAAGACATCAGAGATGTGATGGCGATTGAAAACACAGGGCAATTTCGAGGGGTTTATCACGTTTTGGGTGGTAAAATCTCTCCTATAGACGGAGTGGGTCCCGGGCAACTCAACATCAATTCGTTGGTGGAAAGAGTAAAAACAACAACCGTTTCGGAGGTTATTTTTGCCCTCAGCCCCACAATGGAAGGCGACACCACCAATTTTTATATATACCGACAACTAAAAGATTATGATTTGGTGTTTTCGACCATAGCAAGGGGAATTTCGGTAGGTGACGAACTCGAATATGCCGATGAGGTTACTTTGGGAAGAAGTATCCAAAAACGAGTTCCTTTTGAAATTTAGTTTTATATTTGGCAAAAAATGACATCATACAATATACATCAACACAATATACAATAAATATGAAAATACTTATTACCGGAGGAGCAGGATTTATAGGTTCCAATTTATGTGAACATTTTTTGGCAAAAGGCAATCAGGTTACTTGTCTGGACAACTTCGCCACAGGACACAGACACAATATCGAACATCTGTTGGCTAACCCTGATTTTCGGCTGATTGAAGGCGACATACGAAAAATGGAAGACTGTAAAGAAGCGGTTCAAGGTGTTGATTTCGTGCTGCATCAGGCGGCTTTGGGTTCGGTCCCCCGTTCTATAAACGACCCGATTACCAGTAATGACACCAATGTTTCCGGGTTTTTGAATATGCTTGTAGCTTCCAGAGATGCAGGGGTAAAGCGGTTCATCTATGCTGCCAGCTCTTCGACCTACGGAGATTCGGAAAGCCTGCCAAAAGTGGAAGACAAAATCGGGAAACCGCTGTCTCCGTATGCGATTACCAAATATGTAAACGAACTTTATGCTGATATTTTCAGTAAAACCTACGGTATAGAAACTATCGGACTTCGGTATTTCAACGTTTTCGGAAGGAAACAAGATCCGAAAGGAGCTTATGCAGCGGTGATTCCAAAATTTGTGATGCAGTTTATGAAACACGAAAGCCCTGTTATCAACGGAGATGGCAACTATTCGAGAGACTTCACCTATATTGACAACGTTATCCAAATGAACGAACGGGCAATTGCAGCCGAAAACCCTCAGGCGGTAAACACGGTTTATAACACAGCTTTCGGAGACCGGACAACCCTGAACGATTTGGTGAGCTATCTCAAAGAATTTCTTTCGGAATATGATGCGGAGATTGCCAATATAGAAGTCATTCACGGGCCAAACCGTGCAGGAGACATTCCGCATTCGCTGGCAAGTATTGATAAAGCTAAGAATCTTTTGGGATATGCCCCTGAGTTTTCGCTCAGAGACGGTTTGAAAGAAGCCGTGAAATGGTATTGGCACAATTTAAAATAAATAGTAAAGTACTCCTTTTAGAAACGTCTAAGAGAGTAGCATTGCGGTTATTATGAAAATACTCATCACAGGAGGAGCGGGATTCATAGGGTCTCACGTGGTTCGGTTGTTTGTTACCAAATATCCGCACTACTCTATTTTTAACCTCGATGCCCTCACCTATGCTGGCAATCCCGAAAACCTGTCAGATATTGAAAACGCTCCGAATTATACGTTTCTAAAAGGCAATATTACTGATGCTGCTTTTCTGAAAGCGATTTTCGACCAACACCATTTCTCGGCAGTCATTCATCTGGCAGCCGAATCTCATGTGGACAGGTCGATTACAGACCCGTTGGATTTCGTCAAAACCAATGTGTTGGGAACGGTAAATCTGTTGAACAGCTGCAAAAAACAGTGGGCAAACGACTTTTCGGGCAAACGCTTTTATCACATTTCGACCGATGAGGTATATGGAAGTCTGGGCAGAGACGGTTTTTTTACCGAAAGCACTCCTTATAGCCCGAATTCGCCCTATTCGGCTTCCAAAGCAGGTTCCGACCATTTTGTAAGAGCCTACGGAGAAACCTACGGACTGCCTTTTGTAATTTCTAACTGTTCGAATAATTATGGACCCAACCAGTTTCCTGAAAAGCTCATTCCGCTTTTTATAAACAACATTATCGAAAACAAACCGCTTCCGGTTTATGGAGATGGTGATTATACCCGTGATTGGCTGTTTGTAAAAGACCATGCCTTAGCCATTGATTTGGTTTTCCACCAAGGAGAAAACGCTGCCACCTACAACATCGGAGGGTTTAACGAATGGAAAAATATTGATTTGGTAAAACTCCTCTGTCGCCTGATGGATAAAAAACTCAACCGAAAAGAAGGCAGCTGCGAAAAACTGATAACCTTTGTCACAGACCGCCCCGGACACGACAAACGCTATGCCATTGATGCCTCCAAAATAAACTCCGAACTGGGCTGGAAACCCTCCGTAACCTTTGAAGAAGGCTTAGACCAAACCATTGACTGGTACCTGCAAAACCAACAGTGGCTGCAAAATATTGCTTCGGGAGCTTACAGGTTGAAAGAATAGAAACGCCTGAACTAACCTCAACTTGCAACGATTTATCCTTTAGCTTACTGATATTTTTTATCAATAAACTTTGAATTGAGCAGTCGGGCAACCGCCATATAATTGGGTATAAAACCTATCGTATCGCCTACACTGTATTTTTTCTGATTGTTTTCGTCTTTATTTTCTCCGATATCTATCACCAGCATATCCGAAGTTATCCCAACGAAACTCAGACTATCATCTACAAACTCAATATCCTTAGGGTCAACATCCAAAAGTCCGAAATCTACAATAGCTTTATAGGATTTGTTCCCTTGATTTTCTTCATCAAAATCAGCCGTATGACCAATATTGGCATCACCTATTTTGCCTTCCGGGACAAGCTTTTTGTATTCCAGCTCGATGATATTTGCCTTAAATTCAAACACATCGGTTTCCAATTCTTTAAAGGGTTTATTGTCTAACGGACTCACTCCGAAAAAAGCAGATTCTCCGATTCTGAAATGATTGATGTCTTTGGGCACTACGCCTTTTTCAATCAAAGGTAGTGTAATGGAGCTTCCGCCTGAGATAAACGGCAAATCTTTATTAAACTTGGTAGCAATGAGCTCTTTATACAACGAAAGTTGCAAGAGTTTGTCATAAGTGGGTTCTACTCCATACATACAACCCAGATTCGACCCCAACCCGATGACTTCAATGTTTGGCATCCGGAAGACTTTTTCATAGAAATTCATCACAGATTCCCTGTTGACACCTTCCCGCAATTCTCCCAGCTCAATCATAATGATAATCTGGTGGATTTTCCCTGCTTTCTGAGCTGCCTGATTCAGGGTTTTGATGGTAGAATAAGAACTGTTGAGCGAAATATCAGCATATTTCACCACTTCGTCTGCATAAATTTTTGAAGGAGGCTTGATGTATATGGTTTTCATCTTCGGGTTGACCTCTTTCAGGTTTTTAAGGCTTGTGAGTCTGGAATCTCCAACGGAATTGATGTTTTCGATTACTTCATCGGTCAGCAGGTTTTTCAAAAACTCTTTGTCTCCCGAAAAGACCTTGGTGACTAAACTCCATTTGATTTTTTGCTGATGTAAGTAATCACTTAAATATTTGATGTTTTGTTTTATTTTACTCGAATGAATGATTAACTCTGCCATTTCTTATTTTTTTAGTCGCATTTCCAGATACGGATTCGTAAACCCGAACTTTTCATACAGTTTCTTAGCCGGATTATTCGCCTCCACATGCAGGGCAATATCTCCGTGGGTTTCAGCAATGACTTTTTCCATCAGTTTTTTGCCTAAACCTTCCCCTCGGTAATCCTGATGAGTAGCGATATAAACCAGGATATTCTCGGGAATATAACCTGCCATTCCGGTTTGGTTAATCACCACAACTCCTTTGAGAATCCGGTTGTCTGAAAGAAGCATCGTAAACCCTCCGGGAGCATTATTCAAACCTAATGAATAGTCAATAGCTTTTGAAATAGCTGACTTTGTGTCACCATATTGCTCTAAATGTGTGTACAAAAAGTCCACAATTTGTTGTTTTACTTCGGGTTGGGGTAAATTTTGAGCCTGAAATGTTTGTGTTTGTATCATAACTGTTTATGTTTTGGGTTGCCTGATGATCTTAAAAACCTGAAACAACAAAAAGACATCATCTGATTGGCAACCAGCTGATTAGTGATTAGATTAAAGTGAAAGGATTTTTTAGAAGCTCTTGGAAACGAGCTCAACCTTTATATGTAGATGTTCAGATTATGACTCGATTGAGTCTGAAAAAAACGCAAAAAACAAGTTTTTTTCACCTTATTACTTGCAAAAACCATACCTACAACAGCTTAAATGTCAATTATTTTCTGTTTTACACGTAATCGTCGGTTCGGTAAACCGAATCGTCACCTTCGAGGATTTGGAGGTAACTTTTATATCGGGACCAAAAAATCTCATCGTTGTCTAAGGCTTTTTTGACAGCACAATATGGTTCGTCTTTATGTAGGCAGTTGTTGAATTTACAGTTGTGTTTCAGGGCAAAAAATTCGGGAAAATAGTCGGTTATTTCCTGAGGTTGCATATCTACCATTCCAAACCCCCTGATGCCCGGAGTATCAATTATTCGAGCTCCAAAAGATAAATCATACATTTCGGCAAAGGTTGTGGTGTGCTGCCCTTGTTTGTGAGATTCCGAAATTTCAGACGTTCGCAGGTTTAAAACAGGTTCCAAAGCATTGATCAGGGTCGATTTCCCTACTCCCGAATGTCCTGAAAACATACTGGTTTTGCCTTTCATCAACTCTTTGAGCTTATCCAAGCCTTGCTTTTCGGTAGCGGAAATCCTCAGGCATTTATACCCGATTTTCGTGTAAACGTGTTGCAAGAAAAGTTGATTGTCAAAATCTTCGCCTTCGAGAGTATCAATTTTATTAAATAGCAATACTGCCTTGATATTATAAGCTTCGGCTGTTGCCAAAAACCGGTCAATAAATGAAGTAGTCGTGAGCGGATAATTCATCGTTATTAGCAGAAACATCTGGTCAATGTTAGCCGCAATAATGTGAATTTGTTTAGAAAGGTTTACTGATTTCCGAACGATGTAGTTTTGTCTGTCATGAATGTGGTGAATCAGCCCGGAAACCTTGTCTGAGGTGTGGTCAAGCTCGAAATCAACGAGGTCTCCCACAGCAATCGGGTTGGTACTTTTGATGCCTTTCGTACGAAATTTCCCTTTGATACGGCACTCATAAAAAGCTCCCTCATCGGATTTCACCAAATACCAGCTTCCCGTAGATTTATAAACCGTTCCCGTCATGATTTCGATACTATTTTACACAAGCAACAAAACCCATTCGCCTGAAAACGAATGGGTTTATATTTGTAAAACACACGTTTATTAAGCCTCAAACGGAACTACAGAAACGTATGATTTGTTGTCTTTTTTCTTTTGAAACTCAACAACTCCGTCAACTTTTGCGTGTAATGTATGGTCTTTACCAACATATACGTTTTCTCCGGGATTGTGTTTTGTTCCTCTTTGTCTTACGATGATGTTTCCTGCAATTGCAGCCTGACCACCATAAATTTTAACTCCCAAACGTTTCGAGTGAGATTCTCTACCGTTTTTCGAACTACCGACACCTTTCTTATGAGCCATTGTCTTTTAGTTTTATATGGTTAAACGAATTATTCTGCTGTTTGTTCTTCTGTCTTTTTAGGAGCTTTTTTAGCTTTAGCTGCTCCCACAGACACAATTTCGATTTGTGTCAAAGACTGACGGTGACCGTTTTTCTTTTTGTAACCTTTTCTTCTTTTCTTTTTGAAAACGATTACTTTGTCTCCTTTTAAGTGTTGTAACACTTTGGCTTCTACCGAAGCACCTTCTATAGCCGGGGCGCCTAAAGTGATGGTTCCGTTGTCATCAAGCAAAAGAACTTTGTCAAAGCTAACGCTTTTTCCTTCTTCTGCATCAAGACGGTGAACAAAAACTTTTTGGTCTTTGCTAACTTTGAATTGTTGCCCTGCTATCTCTACGATTGCATACATAACGATTAGTTTTATGTTTAATTTTTAAAGTCTGCAAATTTAGGGTTTATATTTATATCTCACAAGTTTTATAAAAAGTTTTTTTGGAAAGGTTTGTCTTTATATCTTTCTCTATGCTATGGCTTTCAAAACTCAATTTTAAGCTTTTCAAATTTCAGGATTTTGAACTGCAACTAAAAACAGACCTCCTAAAACCGCTTCTAAAGAGGTCGTTTTTATGTTTTTGTAGATTTTTTTAAAAAAGAAAGTTGTAGCAAGGGTTACCCTTGTTAGCTGACGTTTTATTTTTCAAAATTTAGTTGTGGATAAACAACTTTTTTGATATAGTCCATTATCCAATCGTCAGCAAGTTTAAGTTTTTCAATCCTCTTATTAATTTCAGTAATTACTCTGTTTTTCAGATGAATGTTCGATTCTTGGTTTTCTTTTACAGAATTGTCATATACAATAATACAAAGTGCATTCATAAGTACATTGTGCTTATGGTCAAGTATTGTTTTATTATCAAGTATATTTAGCATAATTTCTAAATGTTTTTCATCTGAAAGAAACAATTCTTCATCTTGTTCCATTAGATAAAGCTCTGAATCTTTAGCCTATTCTGTTAAGAGCTCATAGTCTAAATCTGGGTGATTATAGTACGTAATGAATTTTTTTGACGAACATTTTAAGCAGATATTTCCAAATGACTTATTCAAATCAAACAATTCAAAAGCGGCATCTCGTTTTGAAACTTCTAATTTATTCTTATTTCCACAATTAGAGCATTCTCTTTCAATTTTGTATGTTTTTTGTTGGTGTCCTGTCGCCATAAAATATCATATAACTCACTTATACCCCTCACAATACACCCCCAATCCACCCAAATTTGATTGGCTTTGTATCCTAAATGTGAGGATTTATTTTTTTGTAACAAACATACCGTTTTTTTTTATAAATCATCAATACGGACTTTTACTATTTTGTAAATGCTAAATTGCTATATTTGCACTATGCCACTATATAAAACGGTTCAGACAGAGGATTTTCTTGTTTTGGTTTGGAAGATAACCGAAAGTTTCAACGAATTATTCAGGCAGGTTGCCCTGAAAGACTTCTGTTTACATCGTTTGGAATCAATGAATTCCGATATTCATCAACGAGGTTTTTTGAGTGTTAGGAAACTTCTGGAAACAGCCGGATATACTGATTTCGACCTGTTTTATGACGATAACGGAAAACCCCATCTCAAAGACACAAAACACATTTCCATAACCCATTCGTTTGATTTTTCGGCTATTATTATCTCCAATAAACCAACCGGAATTGACCTCGAGCAAAAACGGGAAAAAATCATCAGAATCGCTCATAAATTTACTGATTTTGACAGTGATTTTTTTGACAAAACCAACGTAGAGCAAACCACCAGACAACTCACTGCTATATGGGGAATCAAGGAATCTATCTATAAATTCCACTCTCAAAAAGGATTGAGCCTGAAAGACCACATCAATGTATTTCCTTTTGATTTAGACAGCCATTACATTGAAGCCGAAGTCAATTATGAAAATATCCGTTGCATACACAAAGGACATTTTTATGAATTTGAAGGTTATACTTTAGTACATCTTGTTTAAAAAGTATTAAGACGAAAGTATTAAGTATCAAGACATTTGAAATTCAAAAAACTTTAAAGCTGAAATCCAAGAAACTGTTTAAATTTGTTTGAAATATGTTTTTTACGCCTCTTTTTAGCTGCAACTTCGTTAAATTTTGAAACGATAGCTCTGCTATCCTTTAAAAATTCGCCTCGTTTCGCTCAAAAATAGTCTATAAAATTCCATAGAAAACAAATTTAAACAGTTTCTAAAACTTTAAACCAAAACTCGTATCTTTGTACGACTTTTTTAAACCCCACTAAAAACAATATAATATGGCTTCATTTGACATTGTTGTGATTGGTTCAGGACCCGGAGGATACGTAGCTGCTATCCGTGCTGCACAACTTGGTTTTTCTACTGCTATTATCGAAAAATATTCAACTCTTGGAGGAACATGCCTTAACGTAGGTTGTATTCCGTCAAAAGCACTTTTAGACTCTTCTCATCACTATCACGATGCGGTTTCTCATTTTGCAGACCACGGAATCGAAGTTTCGGGAGATTTGAAAGTGAATATCCAAAAAATGATTGACCGTAAACAGTCGGTTATTGACCAGACTTGTGCGGGAATCAAATTCCTTATGGACAAAAACAAAATCACGGTTTTTGAAGGAGCTGGTTCGTTTGAAGATGCAACCCATATCAAAATAGCTAAAAACGATGGTTCGTCTGAAGTAATCGAAGCGAAAAACACGATTATTGCAACCGGTTCAAAACCATCGAATCTTCCGTTTATCAAAATTGATAAAGAAAAAATCATCACTTCGACAGAGGCATTAAAGCTGAAAGAAGTTCCGAAGCATCTTATCGTAATCGGAGGAGGAGTAATCGGGTTGGAACTTGGGCAAGTATATTCTCGCCTCGGAGCTCAGGTTTCTGTAGTGGAATATTTGGACAGAATTATTCCGGGAATGGATGCAGGACTTTCGAAAGAATTAACCAAAGTATTGAAAAAACAAGGCATCAAATTCTATACGTCTCACAAAGTAAAATCGGTTGAAAGAAACGGAAATGACGTTCAGGTTCAGGCTGAGAATGCAAAAGGCGAAACCATTACGCTTGACGGAGATTATGCACTTATTTCTGTCGGAAGAAGACCATACACTGACGGACTCAATGCAGACAAAGCAGGAGTAAAAATCAACGAAAGAGGTCAAATCGAAACCAACGAACACCTACAAACCAATGTTCCGAATATTTATGCCATCGGAGATGTGGTAAAAGGAGCGATGTTGGCTCACAAAGCAGAGGAAGAAGGCGTTTTTGTAGTAGAAACCATTGCAGGACAAAAACCTCATATCAATTATAACCTGATTCCGGGAGTAGTTTATACATGGCCTGAAGTGGCAGGAGTGGGTAAAACCGAAGAGCAACTCAAAGCAGACGGAATCGAATACAAAGCGGGAACATTCAACTTTAGAGCTTTGGGAAGAGCCAGAGCAAGTATGGATACAGACGGATTCGTAAAGATTTTGGCTGATAAAAAAACAGACGAAATCTTGGGAATGCACATTATCGGAGCTCGTGCAGCAGACCTTATTGCAGAAGGAGTAACCGCTATGGAATTCCGAGCATCAGCAGAGGATTTGACCAGAATGTCTCATGCTCATCCAACATTCTCAGAAGCAATTAAAGAGGCAGCTTTGGCAGCAACAGATAACCGGGCAATTCACGCTTAATCTTATTCTTACAATAAAAACAGCCACCAATTTTCTCGTGAAATTGGTGGCTAACTTTTTTATAATCAACCTTTAATCCTGATTTTCGATACTTTTATAAGCTGCAATAATTTTCTTAACCAATCGGTGTCTTACCACATCTTTATCGTCAAGATAAATCACTTCAATGCCCTCTACATTTTTTAATACCAAAATGGCTTCTTTAAGTCCAGATAGGGTTCTTCGAGGTAAATCTACCTGTCCCGGGTCGCCTGTGATAACAAATTTTGCGTTTTTCCCCATACGGGTCAAAAACATTTTCATCTGAGAATGGGTCGTGTTTTGAGCCTCATCGAGAATTACGAAAGCATTATCCAACGTTCGCCCTCTCATAAAAGCAAGCGGAGCAATCTGAATAATTCCTTTCTGGATATAATCGTCTAATTTTTCAAACGGAATCATATCCCGTAGGGCATCATAAAGCGGTTGCATATAGGGGTCGAGCTTTTCTTTCATATCTCCGGGCAAAAATCCCAGATTCTCGCCTGCCTCAACAGCCGGACGAGTAAGAATGATACGTTTCACCTGTTTTTCCTTGAGAGCTTTCACTGCCAAAGCTACTCCTGTATAGGTTTTTCCGGTTCCGGCAGGACCAACAGCAAAAACCATATCGTTTTTTTCGATAGCTTCCACCATTCGTTGCTGGTTGGGTGTAAGCGGTTTTACCAGCTTCCCTCCCACTCCGTGAACCAAAACATCATCGTGTTTGTGAAGTCTTTTGTCATCCTGAGCATCGCTCTGCACAATGCGTTCGATCACATTGGTATCTATGCTGTTATAACGGGTGAAATGTACGACCAACCTCTGAAACTGCTTTTCGAATTCGTCTAAAATTTCTTTTTCTCCGAAAACCTTGACCGTATTCCCTCGTGCTACAATTTTCAGTTTTGGGAACAACTGTTTCAAAGTTTCTAAATGAGTATCTTTCATGCCCCAGAATTCTTCGGGAGCTACATTGAGTTCTATAATTCTTTCGTTCAAGTCTTTTCTGATTTAATTAAAAATATTCATTGCAACGAATTTACGAAAAAAAAACTGTGTCGGGGATGATAAAGAAAAAATTTGTGTTAAGTTTTTAGAGCCTTTGATAGGGTTTAGAGAACCATTACAACTTATAATGTTTCATCAGCATTTTTTCGTAAACTTTATCAGGCAGTATTCGTTTCAAGACAATAGAGAACTTTTGCAGAAAAGCTCCGACTTTATAGTGGATTTTCGGTTTTGGAGTAGTAATAATCTTGTGAACCGCTTCCGCCATTTCAATAGGATTACTACCCGAATCCACATGAGTATTCATCAGATCTAAGGTTTTTCCGTAAGAAATCTCATAGTCTGAACCCTGAATGAGCGGAGCATGATAACGACCCTGAGCAATATTGGTCGCAAAATCTCCCGGAGCAACGTTGGTTACTTCAATTCCGAATTGTTTTACTTCCATTCGCAACGCTTCGGTGATAAGCTCCAGAGCACCTTTGGAGGCAGAATACACACTCCGATAAGGCAATCCCATATATCCGGCAATCGAAGTAATATTGATGATACGTCCTGATTTTTGTTTTCTCATCTGAGGCAAAACGGCTTTCATCACCTCAATAGGTCCAAAAAAATTGGTTTCAAAATTCCGTTTGATTTCCGAAGTTGGGATTTCCTCCAAAGCTCCCGTAATTCCCGCTCCTGCATTGTTAATCAACACGTCAATACGGTTTTCTTTTTCGAGAATTTCGGTTACCGCATTTTTTATCGAAACCACATCAGCAACATCAAGAGCCAGAAGCCTGATTTTTGAGTTCGGGTATTTTTCAGGATTACGACTGGTTCCGTAAACTACATAATTTTTATCGTGCAGGTATTCACCAATGGCTTTCCCGATTCCGGATGAAGCACCGGTTATGAAGATTATTTTTTGAGGCATTGTCTTGGTTTTTAAAAAGGCTAAAATACAAAAAAAGGTTGCCTTTTGAGCAACCTTATCTATCTTATCATCTATTATTTTCAACAAAAAAAGGCAAGCTTACTGCATCGCACCGCTACAACCACATACCTTTGCTGTGTTCCCACCCTGGAGGATTTTGCAGGAGCTGGTCGTACAGGACTTGCCTTTTGCAAAGGTACGATAATTTTCTATCTTTGCAAGCATTCCATTAAAACATTACACGTAGCATACATCATGAAAAACCGCAATTTATTTGTACTCTTAGCTTTAGGCTCTCTATTTTTTTCCTGTGAAGACGAAACGCCTAATTTTAGGTTCAACACCGCTCATCTGAAACAACACCACAAATCTGTTGAAACAATTTCGTTGGAGGTGTTGAACGAAAAAAACAAAACCATCGACTCTGTGGTTTATTACCTGAATGACAACCGCATAGCTTCGGTAAAAGGAAATACGGTGTTTGATTATAAACTGGAAAACGAAAAACTGGGCAAAAAATCTATTAAAGGACTCGTTTTCTTCGGAGGAAAAACCCAGGAAATCAAAACTTCTATTGAAGTAGTGTCGAGTATAGAACCGAAATTGCTTACTTATACGATTCTGAATACCTATCCTCACGACATTCAGGCCTATACACAAGGATTGGAATTCCACAACGGACTTTTATATGAATCTACCGGGCAATATGGTCGTTCGTCTATCAGAAAAACCAACCACAAAACCGGTGAAGTTATCTCCAAAAAAGAGCTTGATAATACATATTTCGGAGAAGGACTTACGATTCTGAATGGAAAAACATACCAACTCACCTGGAGAGAAAACACAGGTTTTATCTATAATCCGGAAACTTTGGAAAGAGAAAAAACCTTCAATTACTTTAAAAATGTAGAAGGTTGGGGCTTGTGTAATGATGGTGAAAAACTCTATTTTTCTGACGGAACCGAAACCATTTATATCTTAGACCCTGAGACACTCCAGCAAATTGATTATATCAATGTTTATACGGCACTCACAAAGATTCCGGGAGTGAATGAAATGGAATGGGTAAACGGAAAAATCTTTGCCAATATCTACACCAAAGATGCCGTTGCCATTATTGACCCGAAAACGGGTTCGGTGGAAAATGTAATTGATTTTTCTGAATTGCGTTCTAAGGTTACACAACACAATCAGCTTGATGTCTTAAACGGAATTGCCTATAATCCGGAGACGAAAACACTTTTTATTACGGGAAAAAACTGGGATAAAATGTTTGAAATCAAGCTGGAAGAGTAATCTTTAACAACCAAAAACTGCGACTGAAAACTGTAAACTCAAAAATGGCTTGGTTGTTGATTCCGGCTGTTTCAGAAAAATCTAAAATACATTATTATGAAAAAGTTTTGTTCTGTTTTTGTTTTGGCTGTTGCGGCCGTTTTCTCCCTGAGTTGTGAAGGACCACGAGGGCCTCAGGGGCCACAAGGACCTTCCGGTCCCGACACCATAAGTGAAGTTTTTGAAGTGACGGCCAATTTTACTCCGGCTAACAATTTTCAGGTTTTTTATGACCTGAATCCTTCGATTTATGCTTCTGATGTGATGTTGGTCTATGAACTCTCAGGTGTTCATAACGGAAACGATATCTGGAAGCTTTTGCCTCAGGTCTATACCTTCAACCAAGGAATTATGCAGTATAATTTCGATTTTACCCAGCATGATTTCAGTATTTTCTTAGATGCTACTTTTGACCCGATGACACTGGATAGTTCTTGGAGAATAAATAAAATTTTCCGGATTGTAATTGTTCCGGGATATTTTTCAACTCAGGTTAATGTAGAAGACATCAATGCGGTAATGGGCGAACTTAACCTAAACAAAGATTCAATCATTCAATTGTAAATCTATCACTTCTTATAACAAAAACGGCTTCCTCAATGGAAGCCGTTTTTTGTTTTACATCATTCTTTTATTCGTTGAAAAAGAATTTCGTCCTTAAATTTTCCGTTTTCGAAATGCCAGTCTTTTTTAGTCCCGGCTTCCGTAAAATTATGTTTTAAAAACAGCCGAATACTTTCCCTGTTGTCAGCAAGGATATTGGCATAGAGCTGATGTAATTCTAAAACCGAAAAAGCATAATCTATAAGCAATGCTAAAGCCTCTGAACCAAAGCCTTTGCCTCGGTTTTCTTTGTTTTCAATCACAATCGCCACTCCTGCCCTTTTGTTCTTAGCATCGAAATCAAATAAATCAATAAAGCCTATAGCTTGGTTGTCTTCAACCTTACAAATCACCAACCGAAGCTCTTTTAAAGTATAAATATCTCCACCAAGCGACCCTTCCAGATAATGCTTCAGGGCAAATCGGCTGAAAGGTGTTTGTGTATGGCTCAGTTGCCAAATATCAGGATTGTTTTCTGTGGTATAGAGAAAATCCAGATCTTCGGGTTCTAAAGCACGAAGGAAAATATGTTGGGTTTGTAGCTTCAAATTTCAGATGATTACTGTATTATTTAACCGATTAACTATAACCATTAACTAATTAAAAATTCGGACTCAGGTTATATTTCTTATAGAAGCTATCCAGCACCTGAACCACTTCGTCTTCTGTATCAACGATTTTGAAAAGGTCTAAATCTTTCGGATTGATGTTGTTGCTTTCTTCTAAAAGTGCTTTTTTTATCCAATCCAGAAGACCGCTCCAAAAATCTGACCCTACCAGAATAATAGGAAACTTCCCGATTTTATTGGTCTGAATCAGGGTAATGGCTTCAAAGAGTTCGTCAAGAGTTCCGAAACCTCCGGGCATCACGACAAAACCTTGCGAATATTTCACAAACATTACTTTTCTTACGAAAAAATAATCAAACTGTAGGTTTTTGTCGTTATCAATATAGGGGTTGAAATGCTGTTCAAACGGCAGGTCTATGTTTAACCCAACGGAAATTCCTCTCCCCAGATGAGCACCTTTGTTTCCTGCTTCCATAATTCCGGGGCCTCCTCCGGTAATCACACCATAGCCTGCTTTGGTGATTTTATAGGCAATTTTCTCAGCCAGTTGGTAGTATTTGTGGTCGGGTTTGGTTCGGGCAGACCCGAAAATAGAAACACAAGGACCAATTCGGGACATTTTTTCATATCCGTTTACAAACTCCGACATTATTTTAAAAATTCCCCATGAATCGTTGGCTTTTATTTCATTCCAAGTCTTACGAGTAAAAACTTCTTTAATCTTATCCTCCATATATTCTGTTTAAAAATTCAGCAAGCAAAGGTACGACTTTTTTGCTTTTTAGTTAAGGGAGGGATAAAACCAACTTTTCCAAAAGTTTCAAGTTTATAAATCACTTATCGTGATTGTAGAAGTTTCTTTATTTATTTCAATAATAAAACAAGGGTTTTCGTTAGCCGTTTGTATGATTTTTGGAAGTAATGCGACAAAAATGGTAACTAATTCATTGTTGGGTATGTTGCCAAGATTTACTTTTATCAGTTTTTTAGGTATTTTCAGTATGTAAAAACTATCTTTAAAGTCTTTGTCTTTTGTAATGAAAACCAAGTCGTTTTCATCTGCATACTGCATTAAATGTTTGTCTTTGGTGTTCCAACTTTGTAAAATGGAATTGGTATGCACACATTTATATCCCAAACTTTCAATAGTTTTGACTAACTTTATCGGAATATGTACATCACATAAAAACACTATGCTACATTTTCTATTGAATGCCCTGAAAGTTGTAATTTTGCATATTGCAAACAAGCAAGAATGTCTTCTTTTTCAAGCTCGGGGTGGTCTTCTACAATTTCTTCAATAGTCATTCCTGCACCAAGCATATCAATAATAATTTCTACTGTCCAACGCATACCCCGAACAATAGGCTTACCGTGCATAATGGCAGGGTCAATGGTTATTCTTGATAAAAGATTCATAATACGTACTTTTTTAAAGCACAAATATACACTAAATTCCTCAATTACAACCCACTTCAACGGAGTTTAAAACTCCATGGGAGTGGGTTAATAAAACCAACTTTCCCAAAGTTTCTAAACTTTGGAAAAGTTTTTATTCAATACAACTCAAAGGTCTTTCTTTTTAAACTTCTTCAGCGAAATCATAAACGGAATAAAAGCCCAGAGACACAATAGCAAAAACGAAGCGACAAGCCCCATTGTGGTTCCGAAAAAGTCCCGGAAAATTGCTCCTGTGTAGCCCATCATAGCAGAAACATCGAGGTGTAAGAGAATCTGAATTCGTGCTAAATCAATCGGGCTGAGGGCTGTCAGACCGACCATAGCGTTTTCTATCGGGTAATCTGAAAGCTGGAAGAGTAAAAACAACACAATTCCGTCAAAAATCAAGGCAAAATAGAGCCACAACATTATCGAAATTCCGATTCCTTTGGCTTTGTCCCGGGTGAGAATCGAACTTAAAAAAGCCAGAGCTGCAAAGACCACACTTATCAAACATCCTACAACAATCATCATAAAACCAACGCTATCAGCCGAATATATCAAAAGTGGAATGCCCGAACCCAACAAAAAGGCAATCACCAGACTCAGGGACAATCCGGTGAAAAGCCCGACCCATATCTTTTTCCGCTTGACGGGTTGACTCAGCAAGAGTTCGATAAATTCAGTACTGTTGTAAATATAAATCGTAGCAAACAAAACCGAAACGAGCGGAACGGTGAATAAAATCACGTTCAGTATAGTTAGCAAACCTTTGGCTGTGTTGTCTTCTAAGGCAAACGAACTCCACGAAAGCACTGCCAGCATCAGCATATAGGCAAGAACAATCTTGTTTTTGAGGATGTCTAAAAAAATAATTTTTACGATTTTATTCATGGCTCATTGGGTTTTTGGTTGTTTTTCAGCACATAGGCAATGGCTTTTGATATTTTCTGTTCTCCGGTTTCGGCTTTGAGCTGCTCGACCGTTTTATGAAAATGGATATTGCCTTCCTGCATAAAGATAATTTCGGTAATCAAATCGTCGAGTTCGCTCAGCAAATGTGACGTAATCAGAATCAGTTTGCCTTTTTCTTTTTCTTTGATGATTTTTTCTTTGAGAAGTTCCGAAGCCAACGGGTCGAGTCCGGCTGTGGGTTCGTCCAGAATCAAGACATCGGGGTTAAACATAAAAGCCAGAGTAGCACTCACTTTTTGGGTGGTTCCTCCCGAGAGGGTTCTCATTTTTTTGTCAGACAGTTCTTCTATCTTAAAAGCTTCATACAAATCTTTGTCGAGTGTCTCATCACTCTGACGGATTTCTTTAATCATTTCAATCACCTGCCCGATAGTCATATTGTCCGGATACCGACCAATTTGAGGCATATAACCGATTCGGTCACGATATTGGAACTCTCCCAAAACCGATTTCCCTTCAAATTCAACACTTCCGCTATCAGGGATTACCATTCCTAAGAATGATTTTATAAGGGTTGTTTTTCCGCATCCGTTCGGACCAATCAGAGCGATACATTCTCCTTTTTTACACGAAACAGAAACATCTTTCAGTATCTGTAATTTTCCGAATTTTTTGTTTAAACTCTTTATTTCTATCATAATTAAAACACAGATTTTTTCACAAATCCACACAGGTTCACCTTTCCGCAAACACTGTGGTTACTTTACTACTTATAATTTTACGGGTTTCATCAAAGGCTTTTCGTCTTTGAAATTATCGGGTGTAATGCTGGGTAATACTTTTTCGGATTTATCCAAAAGCGTAATCATAAAACTGCGAAACAACAGCATAGCTGACGGATTTTTTTCGACCAAAACCGAAAACAAACTCAACGGATGATAGGGCACATCGCCAAAACCGTCACGGTCAAGGTCATAGCCTTCATATTTATCCCAGTAATTGCCTGAGAATTTGTTTAGGGTAAGACTTCCGTTGGTAGCCGTATCAAAGGTATTTCCGAGGAAATTGTTGCTGAGGATTTCGTTGTCCATACAGCTTGCCTGCAACTTCATTGCCCAGCCGTTTCCCTGAAAGAGATTTCGCTCCATTTTCACACGGGTAGTGCCTTCGAGGTAAATTGCCGTAGTGTTGTTGATAAAGAAATTACCTTCCATCTTGCTGTCGGTAAGTTCTTTGAGCAGCAATCCGTAGGCGGCATCGCCCCAGTTTTCGTTGAAGGTGTTGCCAATCATCGTTACGTTTCGGGAATACATCACCGCCACCCCTGCACCGTTGTTGGTGAAGGTGTTGGAGTCATAGGTATCATTATGGGAAAACATAAAATGCAGCCCATACCGAAGATTGTTTTTGGCTATGTTGTTTGAAATGGTCGAATGATATACGAATTCAAAGTAAATTCCGTCTCGATGCCCGATGATTTCATTGTTGGTAATTTCGATATTTTCACTCTTCCAGGCGTGAATTCCGTTGCCTGATTGTTGTTCTTTAACAGCGTGAGCACGGAGTTTGTTGTTTCTTATTATGCAGTTTTTACCGTTCTGAATATAAATTCCGAAGAAATTATTGTCGAGTATATTCTCTTCAATCAGTACGTTGTTTTCGTTATAGACCTTGATAGCACAAGGGTCTCTCATGGTGGCATAACCGGAGTTGATAACTTTTAATCCTCTGACCACCACATCTGAGGATTTTACGGCAATCACATCGTCTATTGCCTCTCCGTCAATTACGGGATAATCTTTCCCTATAAAATGAATTTTTTTATCAATAAAAATAGTTCCTTCTTTATAGGTTCCTTTGTGAACAATAACCTTATCTCCGTCCTGAGCTGCTTCGAGAGCTTTTTTGATGGACTTATAAGGTTTGTCTGCTCCTACTTCGAGTGTGTTTTGTGCAACAGCAAAAGAACAGACAAAAAAAAACAGATATACTAACTTCATGGTGTAAGATTCAGGATTTGGGATTTGAAATTTTAGGCTTCGATACTTCGACAAGCTCAGTACAGGCTTGCTCAGCCTGACGTACCGACCATTAACAATTAACTAATAACAATTAACCATTAACTAATAACCAATGCCCGGACTCAATCCATCATCGTTTTCCAATCGGTTTTTTCGGCATTTAGTTCAACAGCAAATTTATCTGCTTCGTCTTGGCTTGTAAAAGCGGCTGTATTTCCTCTCATCGGGCTGTTTATATCTCCGTTTTTGATATAAAAAGCAGTTTCTGCGGGAATCAGCACATTGTCCTGAGCATAGTCGTGCACATAATAGGCTTTTATAGCAGTCTGCTGGTTGGATTTTGTATATTCAATCAGGCAGAAAATATCGTCAAACTTATAGACCCTTCCTTTTTGGGTAATGACTTCCGCTCCGAATTTGCCATCAGAAATGCTCATCTTGCAGTGGTCACACTGGTCTGAATTTAAAGTAATCGGGACAGCCTCTGAGTTTCCGCATGAGAATAATCCGAGAGAGAACAGCATTACTACTGCTGTTGCCACTTTTTTCTTTTTAAACTTTTTAAGCATATCAAATTCTTTTACAATTATAATAAACATCAAAAATCCGGAGAGTATAAGCAACCATCCGCCTGTATCAGGAATGGAATAGGCTCCGAAGTTTAGCAGCTGTTTAAAGCCCAGCATTGGAGGCTGATAGGCCATTCCGGGAACTTTTATGGCTGCATTCGGGTCTAAATCATGTCCGTAATCATAGTTCCAACGATAGAAATCTATGGCTGAAAGTATAGCAAATATAATAAAAGAAATAAACAATACTAAGGCTGCTCTTTTCCTGTTTATAAATGCGACAACTAATGAAAATAAAGCGAAAAAGCTGATGATGTAGGGCAAAACGGTAAACTCAAAGAAGTTTTCGGTATGCAGGGTTTTCATCCCGATATAGTGATTCAATCCGTTGATGATATCCACATCTCCGTCAATGCGGTTTGCCCACAACTGGAGCTCAAGCCCTTCGGGATATTGCGGAGCATCGAGTTCTATTCTCCAAATCGGGAAAAAAAGTGATGCAACAAGCATTATTACCGGTAACAGCAATAATATCCGAGATATATTTGAAAGTTTATTTTTCATTTTATTGCGTTTTTATTATTGAAAGATCGTTTATAAGAAACGGGGTTTTTATTGAAAAAACCCGGAATAGGTTGTATAGGAAGCCTGTAATTTTTCTACAACAACAGTGGCTTCCCGGGCAGTTGGAGCGGCTTCGAGCTCTTTTACCAAATCCAGATGAGGATGCAACCATTTGTGAAGCTCATCGTGTGCTTCACCTGTCATTGTGCAACTTTTAATAAGCAGACTGTTCTGCTCTTTTAGCTGTTCTGCCAAATTTTTATAATCTGTAGCAGCACTGTTTATGTAGTCTGCCACCATTTGTTCCCCTTGCTCTACATAAGGCTTCATCTGGTCATTCACCTGCCATTTGTTGCCATGGTCAAGTCTTAACTCCTGAGTAGCTTCTGTGGCTGTGGTTTGATGTTGATGAACGTCTTCCTGGGTTGTTACAGGCTCGGCAGTATTGTTTTTGCACGAGAACAACACAGCACTTAAAAAAAATACATACAGCAAAGATAGCTTATTATTCTTCATAAAGAAAGGTTTATAAAAAAGGGAACAAAATTAACCTTGTTCCCTTTTTTGTTTACATTTTATTTTTTGTCTGATGAGACTATATTGTCGAGTTTCCAAGAAATCGGCACATTGCTGTTTGCCGGAGAAACTCTGAGGTAACCGGACATTTCCTGGTGCAAAGCACTACAGAAGTCTGTACAGTAGTAAGGGAAAATACCTACTCTGTCCGGAACCCATTTCAGGGTTGTTGTTTCACCCGGCATAATCAGGATTTCTGCATTGTCTGCTCCTTTGATGGCAAATCCGTGAGGGACATCCCAGTCTTGCTCCAGGTTGGTTACGTGGAAATATACTTCGTCTCCCATTCTAACTCCTTCGATATTATCGGGAGTAAGGTGTGAACGGATAGCTGTCATATAGATATGAACTTTGTTTCCTTCACGAACAACTTTTACATCCTGCTCATTTTTAACGGCTCTCGGGTGATTGTTGTCTGCTATGTTATAGAGTTTTAACTGCCCGTTGTTCATAATAAGTTCAGCAGGAGCAGCTTGTGCATAGTGAGGCTCTCCGATGGTCGGGAAGTCTAAAATGAGTTTCATTTTATCTCCGCTAATGTCATAAAGTTGAGCACTGTGGCACAATTCAGGACCTGTTGGCAAATAACGGTCTTTGGTGATTTTATTATAGGCAACCAAATATTTTCCGAAAGGTTTTTTACTGTCTCCACCCGGAATCATAAGGTGTCCTACAGAATAATAAGTAGGTACTCTGTCTAACACTTCAAGAGTTGCTATATCCCATTTTACAACTTCGGAAGAAACGAACATCGTAGTATAGGCATTTCCTCTTCCGTCAAACTCAGTGTGTAATGGTCCAAGACCCGGTTTTTGAACTTCTCCGTGAAGTACCGAATCATATTTCAACACATTGATACCAGAATAATCGCCTTCAAACTCCTGATTTTCGATAGCTTTTTGCATTTTATCGAAACTGAACACAGGGATAAGAGCCGCCAGTTTACCACTACCTACGATATATTCTCCTGTCGGGTCAACGTCACAACCGTGAGGTGATTTCGGACACGGAATCATATAACAGATATCTTTAAGTTCTGAGGCATCAAGCACCAACACTTCTGTTTTCATTTCAGATTTTCCGCTATGTGTATGCTCATCCCAAGTGTTGTGAGCATATTTTACGGTTTGTTTTTTACCTTTTCCGGCTTTGATATACTCTTCGGCTTTTTTCCAGTTTACGGCCATGATGAAGTCTTTGTCGTTTTTAGACGCATTTACTTCTAACAAGGTGTTTGCCAGCTCTGTATTGTAGCAAGAGAAGAAGAACCAACCATGAGATTTTCCTTTACCGGCATGGCTCAAGTCGAAGTTAACTCCCGGAGTTACAATCTGGAAAGCCAAATCCATTTCTCCGCTTTCTTTGTCAACGCTTACAAAAGAGATGTGTCCTTTAAAGTTGTCTTTGTAGGTTTCAATCGAAATATCACCATCTTCGTAATCACTCGGTACGCTGAAACGGGTTCCTGCCACTACATATTCTGTATTTTCTGTAATGAAAGGCGAAGAGTGATTACCTCCACTGTTCGGAAGCTCGATAATCTCAGCTGTTTTGAAAGTTTTCAGGTCGATTCTTGCGATTCTCGGAGTGTTGTTACCGTTGGCAAAAACCCATCTTCCGTCAACCTCACCGTTGGTTTGAGACATCTCTACGTGGTGAAGGTCATCCCAAGGCACGAAACCGTGTGAAGTGTTAAGCATTGGTTTGGTTTCTTCGCTATATCCCCATCCTTTTTCAGGGTCAACCGAGAACACCGGAATTACTTTAAAGAGTCTTCCTGAAGGAAGTCCGTACACACTCATTTGTCCGCTGAAACCACCGGAAACAAAGTTATAAAATTCATCATACTCCCCGGGAGCTACATACACCTGCTGGGCTACGTCTCCGCTGATTGCATCTGTTGAGGTCTTGGGCTTACAGGCACCGAAGAACATCAGGACAACTGCCAGGGCAGTTAGCCGCATTACTCTGTTTTTCATAGATAAAAAAATTAAGTTGTTGTTTTAAATTTATTATTGAACACCGTCATTTTTTCGCATATATTCCAAAATCTGACGGGCTTCGTCATCTGAAACAGATTGGTTCGGCATACGAACCAGACAAATTTCAAGCTGTGCCTGCAACTCAGGGTCTTGATCTATCATCGGGTCAGGATTGGTGATAAAGTTCATAATCCATTCCGGAGTTCTTCTTTCGGTAACACCTCCCCATCCCGGGCCTACCAATCGCTCGCTGTTGAGCTTATGGCAAGAAAGACACTTTGTTCCTGCGGCTTTTTCACCTAAATCTGCCATCTGATGATCTAAGGTAGCGGGAAGCTCCATATTTTCATATTTCCCCAATCCTCTGTTTGGGTCATAATCAGAAGTACTGGTTGTAGTAGTAGTTTCTTCCTGAGATTTAGAGAAATCTGCTCCCGAATTTTCTTTTTTACCACATGCCATAATAAGGAGTGCTACGGCTGCTAATACTGTTACTTTTTTCATAGTTTTTTAGTTTTTAATTTTATTAGGCAAATTTAGGAATTTTTTGCTTTGCTTTTTTATGACTAAAATCATATTACACAAAAAAACCTGAAAAACCTGCCTTATGATTAGAATCATAAAAATAAAATAGAATGATTCTTACCTTTGCGGTAGATTTAATTTAATAGTTTTAATTAAAAAAATAACATCATGAAAAACACATTTAAAAGTTTGGCTCTTGTAGCTTTGGTAGCATTTATGGGAGCCTGTAAAGACAATTCAAAAAATACGGTAGAAACCACAACCGCTCCTGCACATCAACACGAGGAAACGGTGGTTGAAGAAGACACTCGTTTTTCGGTAGTTATCGAGGGTAACGACCAAATGCAGTTCAATACCAAAGAGTTGAAAGTTCCTGTGGGTGAGCCTGTTGTGCTTACACTAAAACATACCGGAAAAATGGCTAAAAACGTAATGGGACACAATTTTGTACTTCTGCAACAAGGAGCCGATTTCCAAAGTTTTGCCGAAAAAGCAGCTATGGCAGCCGCAACCGATTATATTCCCGCTTCTGAAGAAGGCAGCGTACTGGTTCACACCAAAGTGATAGGAGGCGGAGAGAGCGACACCGTTGAGTTTACCCTTACCGAAGCAGGAACCTATGAATTCCTTTGTTCGTTCCCCGGTCATTATGCTATGATGAGAGGAGTTGTTATTGCTGAATAAAAAAACCGAATGATTATGCAAATTACAGAAAACACCACCATAGGCGAAATCGTAGCACACGATTTCAGGACAGCAGCCCTATTCTCAAAACTGGGAATTGATTTTTGCTGCAGAGGGCACCGTACGCTGGAAGAAGTAAGCGAAAAAAAATCATTAAACGCTGCTAACCTGCAACGGGATTTAGAAGAAATTCTGCAAAAAACAGAAGGCTCTTCTATCGATTTTAAAGCATGGCCATTGGATTTGCTTGCCGATTATGTGGAAAAAACACATCACAGATATATCGAAGACAAAACCCCTGTTTTGCTGGCTTTTTTAAACAAACTCTGCAAAGTGCACGGAGACAGACATCCGGAGTTGTTTGAAATTGACCGTTTGTTTAACGAATCGGCTCAGGATCTGGCTGCTCACATGAAAAAAGAAGAGCTAATCCTCTTCCCGTTTATTCGTAAAATGGTGAGCACCCGAATCTCAGGACGACCTTTGGAAAGACCTCAGTTCGGGACGGTAGAAAACCCTATCGAGATGATGAAACACGAGCACGATACCGAAGGAGAACGCTTTAGAGAAATTGCCCGACTAACGGATAATTACACCCCTCCGGCAGACGGCTGCAACACCTATCGCACAGCCTTTTTGATGCTCGAAGAGTTTGAGCAGGATTTGCACAAGCACATCCACCTTGAGAACAATATCTTGTTCCCCAGTGCTCTAAACTTAGAAAAGACTTTTAATTAAGTACCAAGCTTTTTTCATTTATCCTGAAAAGCACTAAGCCTTATGGTTTGGTGCTTTTCTATTGGGTAGTAGTACTACTTTATCATACGAAAGGATTCGTGTGGCAGCGGTGAGGGGGGCGGAGCACAAAGTTTCAACTTATTACTAAAGTTCATTAGATGCACAAAGCTACAAATTTGCACGTCAGCCCGCCTGACGCAAAACCCGTGTTAGCAGTTCGGCTTTCTTTCTCATTTTTAGTCATTTGTCAAGTTGTTTTAAAATATTCTTTGTACCACTCAATTTCGTGGTGGTCAAGTTTAGTTTTGTTAATTTGGTGTCCTGTGTCAACTTTTGAATACAAAATTTCAAGCGAAGCATAATCTCTTTGGCTTATGACTTTAATTCCGTTTCTTACTAACTGTGCTGCACAAACACCCATTCCAATTTGATATTTCTTGTTTTCACTAAACCTATTTCCGTCATAAATAACTTGACTACCACAAGCTGCGCTCGTGTCCATCATTACAGCAATCTCAACTTTTTCCTTGATTGCAATTTCAAGCATTTTTTCAGATGCCCTAATCATAGCTTTTGTCCAATCTGTGCCCGATTCTGTTAAGACTTTAGCATTTCCATTAAGGACATCCAAGCCGTTTCCACCGTGAATATCACACATTTCTCTCGGAGTCCCAAAGGAGAATTCTTCAGGGCAAAATCTTACAAATTTCACGGTTTCATACTTAAGCAGTTTTAAAACACTGGGGTATTCTCCGTAAGAGCTGCCGTCATAACCGCATAGCAAACCTGTCAAACAAGCACTCATTAATATTCTCAGAGGATTATCTTTTGTCGGTATTCTAAGTTGCTTTAAATATTCTTTGTCTGTCATAGTTCGTCGTGTATTTTTTTAAGCTGACCGCTAACGGTCAACGGCTTTGCGAGGTAGCGGGTTTTAGCACTAACGCTCAATCGAAGAACCAAATTTCAAATATAGCACAAAAGTTTCAATCGAAGACTTTTGCCCGCTATCTTGCAAAACCGATGTTACAGGCTGGCGTTCTGTCATTCGTGTTGTCAAGTCGTTTTCTGTCGTGAGTTTCGCTGTC
>Ga0172382_10003300_pt1 | contig 25710 bp, 23 predicted proteins | sample Leawel138RmetaG_FD_122245 | JGI IMG/M metagenome (GOLD analysis project Ga0172382, IMG submission 122245) | Leachate microbial communities from a municipal landfill in Southern Ontario, Canada - Leachate well 138R metaG | ecosystem: Engineered > Solid waste > Landfill > Unclassified | place...
AGGGCGTGAGGCTTTGTTAATACAGCTTTCGATAAGCAGATGTATTGCAAGATATATTCTTGTCGTATCGTCGAGTCTGCCGTGTGCCGGGGGCGGCCGGCGGGCGGCGTCCCCGCCCGTCCAAGGGGTGCTGGCCTTGTGATATGCTCCCGGTGCCCGTGGCCGAGCGGCTGCGGCCCGGGCGGCTGGGCCTGCGCTGATGGCAAATGGAGCTTGGAGAGACGGGGGGACAGAATGATCCAACTGCTGTTGGTGGACGATCACGAACTGGTGCGGGCCGGGCTCAAGCGGATTCTCGAGGACGCCAAGGATATTCAGGTCATCGGCGAGGCGAGTACCGGTGAGGAGGCCATCCAGATGGTCCGGCAGCGCAAGCCGGACGTGGTCATCATGGATGTGAATATGCCGGGCATCGGCGGGTTGGAGACCACCCGCAAACTCATACAGATCCACCCCGACATCAAGGTCATCGTCGTGACCGTACATGTCGACGACCCCTATCCGACGCGGCTGCTGGAGGCCGGGGCCGCGGGTTATCTGACCAAATCCTGCGCGGTCAACGAGATCATTGCGGCGATCAACACCGTGGCCAAGGGCGAGCGCTACGTCGGCGCCGACATCGCCCGCCAGGTGGCCTTGTCGATGCTGCCCGGTGGCAAGCGGTCGCTGTTCGAGAAGCTCTCCCAGCGGGAGATGCAGGTCATGCTCATGGTGACCCGGGGTCACAGCATCCAGGACATCTCCGACCGGCTGTGCCTGAGTCCCAAGACGGTCAGTACCTACCGTTACCGCCTCTACGAGAAACTGGGCGTCGACAACGATGTGGAGCTCACGCATCTGGCCATGCGGCACGGCATGATCTGTATCGACCCGACGCCCGGCTGAGAGCGGTTCGATCCGCGTGTAACAAGCCGCCAGCGCTCCACGGCAGTGGCGGGCCGGAGGACGGGGCAGGGCGGCGATGATGCATCCTGTGCCGATCCCGCGCCAACACCGGTACCCGTGCGATACTCGAACCGGACACCGCCAGCAGGATCGTGAGACCCCCTGGAAATCCATGCAGTCAGACAACCACATCTTCGATCCCGATTGCCGCCGCTGCGCGCGGCTGGCCACGTTTCTCGACGGCGTCCGGCTGGCCCATCCCGCCTATCACGCACGCCCGGTGCCGGCCTTCGGCGATCCGGCGGCGGCCCTGCTGATCGTCGGTCTGGCGCCCGGCATGCACGGCGCCAATGCCAGCGGCCGGCCGTTCACCGGCGACCATGCTGGCATCCTGCTGTACCGGACCCTCCACGAGTTCGGCTTTGGCAGCCGCCCCGCATCGGTCAGCCGCGATGACGGCCTGGAACTGCGCGACTGTCGCATCACCAATGCCGTGAAGTGCCTGCCGCCGCAGAACAAGCCGCTGCCGGCCGAGGTCCGCAGCTGCAACGACTTCCTGCGCAACGAGTTCGGCACCCTGCCGGGGCATGCCGTCATCCTGGCGCTGGGGCGCATCGCGCACGACGCCGTGCTGCGGGCACTGGACCTGCGCGCCAGGGATGCCGTGTTCGGCCATGGCGCCGAGCATCGCCTGGACGGGGGCCGCACCCTGCTGGATTCCTATCACTGCAGCCGCTACAACACCCAGACCCGGCGGCTGACCGAGGACATGTTCCGCACCGTCGTTGGCCGCGCGCGGGACCTGTTGGACGCACGGTGAGCCCGTGGAGAAACCCACTCCCTTCGATGCCGCCGGTTTCCTCCGGCATCTGACCTCGCACCCCGGCGTCTACCGCATCCTGGCGGCAGACGGCGAACTCCTGTACGTCGGCAAGGCCCGCAACCTCAAGAAGCGCGTGGCGAGCTATTTTCGCAAGACCGGTCTGAGTGCGAAGACGCAGGCGCTGATGGCACAGATGGCCAGCGTCGAGGTGACGGCGACCCACACCGAGAGTGAGGCACTGCTGCTCGAGAACAACCTCATCAAGGAATTCCAGCCGCGCTACAACATCCTGCTGCGCGACGACAAGAGCTATCCCTACATCTATCTGTCCACCGGACAGACCTACCCGCGCATCGCCATGCACCGCGGTACGCGCCGTGCCGAGGGTCGCTATTTCGGGCCGTATCCCAACGCCAGCGCCGTGCGCGAGAGCCTGCACCTGCTGCAGAAGGTGTTCCGCGTACGCCAGTGCGAAGACAGCTTCTTCAGCAACCGCTCACGACCCTGCCTGCAGTATCAGATCAAGCGCTGCACCGCGCCGTGCGTCGGACTGGTGTCACCGGAGGATTATGCCGAGGACGTCCGCCACACGATGCAGTTCCTCGAGGGCCGCAACAGCGAGATCGTCGACGAGCTGGGACGCAAGATGGATGCGGCCGCGACCGCGCTCGACTATGAGCTCGCGGCGCGCTATCGCGACCAGATCGTCAGCCTGACGCGCGTGCAGGAGCGTCAGTACGTCAGTGGCGAGCGCGGTGACCTGGACATCGTCGCGGCGGTGCTGGAGGGCGGCGCGGCCTGTATCCAGGTGTTCTTCATCCGTGCCGGCCGCAACCTCGGCAACAAGACGTTCTTCCCGCGTGTACCGGCGGGGGCCGCGCCCGAGGAGGTGCTGGCGGCCTTCGTACAGCAGTATTATCTGGGCCGCGAAGTCCCCGGCGAGCTGCTGCTCAACCACGACATCCCGGACGCCGACTGGCTCGAGCAGGTGCTGGCCGAACAGGCCGGACACAAGGTCACGGTACGCGCCCGGGTACGCAAGGAGCGTGCGCGCTGGCTGGCGATGGCCGCGCGCAACGCGCGTCTGGCCCTGGCGGCACGCCTGGCCAGCCGCGCCGGCATGGCCAGGCGCTTCGAGGCGCTGCAGACGGCCCTGGGCCTCGGCGAGCCGATCGAGCGGATCGAGTGTTTCGATATCAGCCACACGCGAGGCGAGGCCACCGTGGCCTCTTGTGTGGTGTTCAATACCGAAGGCGCCGTAAAATCCGACTACCGCCGCTTCAACATCAGCGGCGTCGAGCCGGGCGATGACTATGCGGCGATGGCGCAGGCCTTGGAGCGCCGTTACACTCGGGTCCGGGATGAGGAGGGTCGCTGGCCGGACCTGATCCTGATCGACGGTGGCAAGGGCCAGGTGGCGGTGGCGGCCCGGGTGTTGGAGGAACTGCAGCTCGCCGACCTGCCGATGCTCGGCGTCGCCAAGGGGCGGGAGCGCCGGCCCGGCTGGGAGGTGCTGCACCGGCCGGACGGCACGGAGCTGCGGTTGCCGGCCGACAGCCAGGCACTGCACCTGATCCAGCAGATCCGCGACGAGGCGCATCGATTCGCCATCACCGGGCATCGCCAGCGCCGCGGTCGCAGCCGTACCGAATCCCCCCTGGAGGCCATCCCCGGGGTCGGGCCCAAGCGCCGTGCTCAGCTGCTGCGCCAGTTCGGTGGTCTGCGCGAGGTCGCGCGCGCCGGCGTGGAGGACCTCACCAAGGTCAAGGGCGTCAGCCGCGCGTTGGCGCAGCAGATCTATGACGCCTTCCATGGTGACGGCCACTGAACCAGGAGTACAGGCGGCACCATGCAGTTCAATATCCCGAATATCCTGACCCTGCTGCGCATCGGCCTGATCCCGGTGTTCGTGATCGTGTTCTATCTGCCGTTCCACTGGGTGCACCTTGCTGCCGCAGCGATCTTCGGCCTGGCGGCGGTGACCGACTGGCTGGATGGCTACCTGGCGCGACGCCTGCGCCAGACCTCAGTATTCGGTGCCTTCCTCGATCCGGTCGCGGACAAGCTGATGGTCGGGGTCGCGCTGGTGCTGCTGGTGGACGTGAATCCGGTGAACATGCACAGCGCGCTGCTGGCGCTGCCCGCCGCCGTGATCATCGGCCGCGAGATCGCCATCTCGGCGCTGCGCGAATGGATGGCGGAGATCGGCGAGCGCACCACGGTGGCTGTGTCCGTCATCGGCAAGATCAAGACCACCGCTCAGATGATCGCATTGCTGCTGCTGCTCTACCGGGAGCCCATCGCCGGCCTGCCGACCGCCCTGATCGGGCTGCTGGCCCTGTACATCGCCGCCGGCCTGACCCTCTGGTCGATGATCATCTACCTGCGCGCCGCCTGGCCGTTGCTGACCGTGAAACGCTGACGCAATGGCTGGCGATGAGCCGTGCCAGCCCGCTAAGTCCGTGTTTTTTTGCGCTTGACAGCCGGGTACCGGCCGTTACAATACGGGGCTCTCTGAAAGCGGGAATAGCTCAGTTGGTAGAGCACAACCTTGCCAAGGTTGGGGTCGCGAGTTCGAGTCTCGTTTCCCGCTCCAAAATTTGAGGCTTCGCACTGCAACCTCGGTCATGGTCCCGCGCCTGCCGAGGTTTTTTGTCGGCAACGATCGCGAAGCTCCACCGCCTCCGGCTGGGTGGCAGAGTGGCTATGCAGCGGCCTGCAAAGCCGCGTACCTCGGTTCGATCCCGGGCCCAGCCTCCATTCTTCGAGCAATCTCCGCTTTAATCCCCTTCGCGCCGGCGGCTACAATGGCGGCTCGCGTTTTCGAGCGCGGCCCTGGTGGCGAAATGGGTAGACGCAAGAGACTTAAAATCTCTCGGTGGCAACACCGTGCCGGTTCGACTCCGGCCCAGGGCACCAACTCCCAGACGATCTTGGTTCCACCGTTCCCCGGCCTGTCCAAAGCAACGACTCGGCCGGTCCGACACGGATCCCTCCGGCCTCGCGTCGCCGGGCCGCCCGCTGTTGCAGCCTGTGGTGGGCACGGCTACAATTCACATATTAGTAAGCACTAACTCGCTAAATTGATGGCCAAGCAGCGTAAATCACATCAGACACGCCGGGACGAGATCATTCAAAGTGCGCTCGATCTGGCGGCCGACACCGGGGCCAAGGACGTCACGGCACAGGCCATTGCCGACCGGGTAGGCATCGCGCAGCCGACGATCTTCCGCCATTTCAAGACCCGCAGCGCCATCTTTCGCGCGGCGATGGAGTGGGTGGCCAAGGCGCTGTTCACGACCCTGGAGGGGCTGGACGGGTCCGGCGAATCGGCCGACGTGCGCTTGCACCGATTGCTGCGGCGACAACTCGCACTCATAGGTAAGCAGCGAGGTGTCGCCCGGCTGCTGTTCTCCGACCGGTTACATCTCGATGATCCGGAATTGAAGATTACCGTCAGGCTCATCATGGAGCGCTATATCAGTTACCTGCAGGTCATCATTCAGGACGGAGTCGAGAGTGGCTGCTTCCAGGCGGACCTGAAGCCCGCGGAAGCGGCCCGTTTGGTCGCGGCCACGGTGCAGGGGCTGGTGATGCGCTGGTCTATCTATGATTTCGAGTTCCGGCTGGACGATGAGATTGAACCGCTGTGGCATTTTCTGGCGCCGGCACTGCTGGCCCGGGTCGATAACCGGTAGACACCTGGAACTGGTTTCCAATCCAGCATGTAAGTGATCACTTGCTTTCTACGGACTCCCCGTGTAGACTACCCTTGTTATTTCTGAATGCCGGAAACGGGAGACCGAAGGTCATGCGCGTTGCACCCATCCCGATGCGTACCCCTGGCGTGCTTACCCAGCGTACGGGTATGCGACATCTTCTATTTGCCTTCGCCCTGTCGATGTCGGGCCTCGGGTCGGCGGCTGCGGCGGAGTCGTTGACACTGGGCGCGGCGGTGACCCAGGCCGTGCAGGCGAACCCGCGGCTACAGGCAACCGGCCTGGAGCGCGATGCACGTGCGCTCGAGCAGGACATCGCACGCGGGCAGCGCTATCCGGCGGTAGGAATCGACGCCACCTACACGCATTATTCCGACCCCTATCTCGTCCACCCGATAGAAACTCCCGGCGTCTTCCCGCCGCTCGACACCGATGTCACCAGCGCCGGGATCTCTCTGCGTCTGCCGCTCTACGCCGGTGGCAGGCTGGTAGCCGGGGAGTCGTTGGCGGCGAACACCACCGCGAGCGCGGTGCAGCGGTTGCGCGGCAGTGAGCAGGATCTCATTTTCAATGTGGTGTCGAGCTATGCCAAGGCGCTGCAATTACGTGACCTGGCGGCCGCCGAAGTACGGCGTATCGAGGGGCTGCAGGCGGAGGTCGATGCGATTCAACACAAGGTCGATGTGGGACGGGCCGCCCGCCTGGAGGTGCTGCGGGTCCAGAGTCAGCTCTCGGGGGCGCGCTTCAATCAGGCGGCGACGACCCAGGGCGAACGCGATGCGCTGACACTGCTGGCTGCCCTCATGGACACACCGGTCCGGACGTGGCTGTTGCAGGATCTGCCGGTCAAGCCGCAGTCGCTGCCCGGCTCCGAAGAGACTGCCGCACACCAGGCCGTCCTCGCCAACCCACAGGTACAGCAGGCGCAGGCCGAACTCGATGCCGCTGAGGATCGCGTGGCGATCGCGCGCGGCGAGCGCCGTCCCCGTGTTGATCTGGTGGCGAACTCCCGCACCCGGCGTGGCGGCGACTGGGAGGGACGCGACGACTGGGACGTGGGCTTGCAACTGAGTGTGCCCGTGTTCGATGCCGGCATCCGTAAGAGCCGCGTGGATCAGGCGAATCTCGATCGGCTGCAAGCCCAGGCGCTTCTGCGCGGCATCGTGAATGACGTGACCACGGAGGCGCGCGCCGCCTTCGGCAGCCTGCAGACGGCGAAACAGCAGCGGGAGGCGGCGCGTCAGGCGCTGGACGAATCCGACGAGGCGTTGCGCATCGAGACGCAGAGCTATCACGCCGGCAGAAGCACGGTAACGGATCTGCTGAGTGCCGAAGCGGCACGCTGGGAAGCGCTCGCCAGCCTGAATCAGGCTGAATACGATGAGTTCGTGGCGGCCGTCCGCCTGCAGCGGGCACTCGGCCGACTCACACCCGAGGTCTTCGCCGACGGTACGCCGTTATCTGTAGAGCCACTCGCCGTGGAAGAGGGTACGTCATGAGAAAGGTAATCATAGCGGGTGGGATCGGGGCCGTAGTCGCCGCCGTGGCCGTCGTCGCGGTGGTGCGCTGGGCACCTTGGTCGGACCAGGCCGACACGGGGGTCCTCATGGCCTCCGGTACGGTAGAGGCCACCCAGGTGAGGATGGCCTTTCGCATGCCCGGCACCCTCGTCGAACGCCAGGTCGACGAGGGGGACGACGTCGCGGTCTCGCAGCCCATCGCCAAACTCGATCAGCGCGACGCCGAGGCCAGCCTGCAGGAGGCCGAGGCAGCGGTGGCGGCCGCCACCGCGGAGCTCGACGAGCTGACCGCCGGCTATCGTCTCGAGGAGATCGCCGTGGCGCAGGCGGCGGTTGAGGAGGCCAGGGTGACGTTTCGACGGCTCCAGGACGAGGCCGCACACTCCCGTTCCCTATATGACGCCGAAGCCATCAGTCGCGAACAGCGCGACCGGGACGTGACGAACGCCGAGGCGGCCGGTGCCCGGCTTGCCTCGGCCCGCGAACATCTCACCATGCTGCAGGCCGGCTATCGGCCCGAACGGATCGAGGCCGCCCGGGCGCGACTGCAGCAGGCCCAGGCGCGCCGGACCAATGCGCAGATCTTCCTGGAAGATACCGTCATCCATAGCCCGATCGAGGGCGTCGTCACCCGGACCCACACCGAAGTCGGTGAGACCCTGGCCGCTGGCCGTGCCGTGGCGACGCTGACCGAGCTCGGCGCCCCCTGGGTGCGGGTCTATATCTCCGAAATAGACATCGGGCGTATCCGCCTGGGGGCGAAGGCCCGGGCGCGTGTCGACAGCTATCCCGGGCGGGATTTTCCCGGCACGGTGACCTTCGTCGCCTCCGAGGCGGAGTTCACGCCCAAGAATGTACAGACGCAGGAAGAGCGCGTGAAACTGGTGTTCGCCGTGGACGTCAGCCTCGACAATCCCGAAGGAGTGCTCAAGCCCGGCATGCCCGCGGATGTCTATATCGAGGTGCGTTGAATGGCCGCCCGGTTGCGTATCGCCGACCGCGGCGTCCCGGGCCACGCCCACTGGAAGGCCCCGCGTTCACTCGCCGGCGGTCGCCGAGAGCACCCATGACCCAGGCAATTCAGACCCAAGGCCTGGGCCGCCGGTTCGGCGCCGTGACGGCCGTGCACGGCCTGGATGTCGAGGTGCGGCCGGGCGAGATCTTCGGCATCGTCGGACCGGACGGCGCCGGCAAGACCACGACGCTGCGCATGCTCGCCGGGATCCTCGCACCGACCGAGGGCGAGGCCTGGGTGGCCGGCTACTCCGTACGTGAGAATCCCGAGGCGGTCAAACGTCGCATCGCCTATATGTCCCAGCGTTTCGGTCTCTACGGCGATCTGACGGTGCAAGAGAATCTGCGTTTCTACGCCGATCTCTATGAGGTCCCCCGCGCCCATCTGGCCGAGGCGGAGGAGCGCCTCCTGGGCTTCAGCAACCTGACACCTTTTCGCCGCCGCCTGGCGCGCAATCTGTCCGGTGGCATGAAACAGAAACTGGGGCTGGCCTGCGCGCTCGTCCACCAGCCCGAGGTATTGTTGCTGGACGAGCCGACCAACGGTGTCGACCCCGTCTCGCGGCGCGATTTCTGGCGCATCCTCTACAGCATGCTCAAGGAGGGTGTCACCATCTTCGTCTCCACCGCCTATCTCGATGAGGCCGAGCGCTGCAGCCGTGTGGGGCTGATGCACCAGGGGCGTCTGATCCGCTGCGACAGCCCGCAGCGGCTCAAGACCGGCCTGGCCGGGGTGCTGGCGGAATTCGATGTGGCCGATCCGCGCCGCGCCCATGAGCTGTTGTCCGCCGACATGGCCGCCGGACGGGCCAGCCTGTACGGCGGGCGTCTGCATCTGTATGCGGATACGGCCGCCGAGGTGGATCGGGCGGTAAGCGCGCTCACCGCCGCGGGACTGCAGGGGGCCACCTGGCGCCAGGTCACACCGACGCTCGAGGATGTGTTCATTCATACCGTCGGTCAGATGCCCGATGCAGGCGAGGCGGCGATCGATGGCTGAGTCGTCTGAAATGGCCGTCTCCGTGCAGGATCTCACCCGCACCTTCGGCGACTTCGTGGCGGTCGACCATGTCTCGCTCGAGGTGGCCCGCGGCGATATCTTCGGCTTTCTCGGGCCAAACGGCTCCGGCAAATCGACCACCATCCGCATGCTGTGTGGCCTGTTGTTACCGAGCTCGGGCAGCGGTCGGGTCCTGGGTTTCGACATCATGACCGAGACCGAGAGCATCAAACGCAAGATTGGGTACATGTCGCAGAAATTCTCGCTCTATGACGACCTCACCGTCGAGGAGAATATCGATTTCTTCGCCGGACTGTATGGCGTGGACCGGGCACGGCGGGGGGAGCGCAAGACCTGGGTACTCGAGATGGCCGGTCTGCGCGACAAGCGCAGTGCGCAGACGGTGACGCTGGCGGCCGGCTGGAAACAGCGCCTGGCGCTCGGTTGTGCCGTACTGCATGAGCCGCCGATCCTGTTTCTCGATGAGCCCACCTCCGGTGTCGACCCGATGTCACGCCGGATGTTCTGGGATCTCATTACGGAAATGGCCAGTGGCGGCACGACGGTGTTCGTGACCACGCATTACATGGATGAGGCGGAATACTGCGATGAGCTGGCGCTGATATACAAGGGCAGACTCATCGCCCGCGGCGAACCGGCACAGCTGAAGCATGAGGCCATGCCCGAGGACATCGTGGAAATCCAGGTGGCGCGCCCGTTCGAGGCGCTGGAGGTGCTGGAGGGGACGGATCTGGTGCGGGAGGTGGCCCTGTTCGGCGACACCCTGCATGCGGTGGTGCCCGATGCCGCGCAGGCCGCAGACCCGATCCGCGCCTATCTGAGCCAGGCGGGGTTCGATGACGTGCGCACCGAGGTCATCGCCCCGTCGCTGGAGGATGCCTTCGTCAGCCTCATCGAGGCCGAAGACCGGGGGGCCGTCCAGTGAGCGCCGCCAACGGCAGCCGGGTGTCCTGGCGGCGGCTGTGGGCGCTGATCGTCAAGGAGTTCCTGCATATCCGCCGCGATCCGCGCAGCCTGGCGATGGCCTTCGTCATGCCGCTGGTGCTGCTGGTGCTGTTCGGCTGGGCCATCACCCTGGATATCCAGAACCTCAACGTGGCGGTCTACGACCGCGACCAGAGCCAGCCGAGCCGCGCCTATCTGCGCGCCTTCGAGGGCTCGACCTATTTCACGCTGATCGCCCACGTCGAGGACTACCGCAGCCTCACCCGGCTGCTCGACAGCGGCGAGGCGGATCTCGCCGTGGTGCTCTATCCCGGCTTCGCCGAGGCCCTGGAGGCGGGGCGCAGTGCGCCGGCCCAGGTGATCGCTGACGGTTCGGATGCCAATACCGGGACCATCGCCCTGGGTTATGCCGAGGCGGTGACCAATCGTTTCAACGCCGAACTCGCCGGCGGGCTGGCCGAGCCGGCGATCGATAACCGCCTGCGGGTCTGGTACAACCCCGAGCTCAAGAGCCGCTGGTTCATCGTGCCGGGTCTCATCGCCGTGATCATGACCGTGATCACGGCCCTGCTCACCTCACTGACCGTGTCGCGGGAGTGGGAGCAGGGCACGATGGAACAGCTTATCGCCACCCCGGTGCAGGGCGTGGAGCTGCTGGTAGGCAAGATGACGCCCTATCTGATCATCGGACTGGTGGACGTGCTGGTGTCCGTCGCCATGGCAATGTGGGTGTTCGGTGTGCCTCTGCGCGGCAGCTTCTGGTTCCTCATGGTTTCAGGCACGCTGTTCATGCTTGGCGGACTGGGGCTGGGTATCCTGATCTCGACGGTGGCGCGCTCCCAGCTGGTCGCCAGCCAGGTAGCCATGGTCGCCACCTTCATCCCGGCCTTCCTGCTCTCCGGTTTCCTCTATTCCATCGACAACATGCCGCCGGCCTTGCAGTGGGTGACCCATGCGGTCCAGGCGCGCTACTACGTTGCCATTCTCAAAGATGTCTTCCTCAAGGCGAGCCCGCCGACCTACCTGATCAACGAGGTGTTGTTCCTGACGGTATTCGCGATCGTGGTGCTGGGACTGGCACTGTTCAAGTTCAAGAAGCGGATCGACTGACGATGTGGGAAAGAATCTACCGTATGATGATCAAGGAGTTCATCCAGGTCCTGCGTGACCCGCGGATGCGCTTTCTGATCTTCGTGACGCCGGTGGTGCAGCTGATCGTCTTCGGCTTCGCCGTGACCACCGACGTCGAGCATATCAAGACGGCCATTCTGGACATGGACCGCAGCGCGGAGAGCCGCGCCCTGGCCGATCAGTTCACCAGCTCGGGCTATTTCGACGTCATTGCGCGCCCCGAGACGCCGGACGCCCTGGGCGAACTGCTCGATCGCACGATCGTGGTTGCGGCGATTCAGATCGATCGGGGTTTTGCGGACGATCTCGCGACGGGTCGGCAGGCCGAAATCCAGGTATTGATCGACGGCACCGATTCCAATACCGGTACCGTGGCCATGGACTATGCCCAGCGCATCACCGGCGCCTTTTCCCGCAAGCGGCTCGATGCCTCCATGACCCAGCAGGAGCAGGCGGCAGCGCCATCGGGCCTGGTGGAACTCCGCTCACGCGCCTGGTACAACCCCGATCTCAAGAGCCGCTACTACAACGTCCCCGGGGTGGTTGCCGTCGTATTGCTGATGACGTCGCTGCTGCTCACCTCCATGGCCGTCGTGCGCGAACGTGAGATCGGCACCATGGAACAACTCATGGTGACGCCGATCAGACCGCTGGAGCTGATTCTCGGCAAGACACTGCCCTTCGTGGTGATCTCCTACGTGGATCTGGTGGTGGTGATGCTGGTCGCGGTCCATGGCTTCGACATTCCCATCCAGGGCAGCGGCATCCTGCTGGCATTCGGTGCCGGTCTGTACCTCATGTCGACCATCGGGGTGGGACTGTTCATCTCCACGGTGTCGAGGACTCAGCAGCAGGCACTGATGTCGTCCTTCTTCTTTTTTCTGCCGGCCACACTGCTGTCCGGGTTCATGTTCCCGATTGAGAACATGCCGGATCTCGCGCAATGGATCACCTACGTGAATCCGTTACGCTATTTCCTGGTCATCATCCGGGACGTGTTCCTGAAGGGGAGTGGCCTGGACCTGCTGTGGCCGCAATTTCTGGCCCAGGGCATGCTGGGAACGCTGGTACTGGCATTCAGTGTCATGCGCTTCAGTAAGCGCATCGACTGATGATAAGTAATAGCCCACTATTATATGGTCAGGCAGCGTAAATCACACACAACGCGACGGGATGAAATCATCCGCAGCGCCCTTGACCTGGTCGCCGAGACCGGCGGCAGGAATGTCACGGCGCAGGCGATCGCCGACCGCGTGGGAATCGCTCAGCCAACAATATTCAGGCACTTTCCGACGCGCAGCGCTATTTTTCGCGCCGCGATGGAGTGGGCCGCGACGGCACTGTTCGGTTCGTTGGCGGCGGCCGGCGGACCCGGCAAGCCCGCGGATGTGCGTTTGCACCGGCTGCTGCAACGGCAGTTTGCCTTCATCGAGACGCAGCGCGGTGTCTCCCGTCTGCTGTTTTCGGATCGACTGCATCAGGAGGATCCGGCCCTGAAGGCCACCGTCCGCCGCATCATGGAGCGGTACACCGGGTATCTGCAATCCATCATTCAGGACGGGGTGGACAGTGGTCATTTCCGGCAGACCCTGGAGCCGGCCGGTACCGCTCGTTTCGTCGTCGCGGAGATCCAGGGTGTGATCATGCGTTGGTCGATTTACGATTTCGAATTCCGGCTGGAGGATGAGGTGGAGGTACTGTGGCAGATTCTGGAGCCCGCACTCGTGGTCTCGGCCGAGACGAGATAGCGCCCGCCGTGTTCTTTCTCGCAATAACACGAGCGTCCGCGCGCGCTACCTGACCGGGTGCCGGCTGCCTGCCCCTACCGAACTCGCCCCCTCTGTCAGGCTTCCGGGTCAGGATAGAGGTCCAAATATGGAGTCTGAGATGAGTTCACTCAGCGGGTATTACGGTCGCCTTCAGATCCAGGACCCAACCGGCGCGGAGCACCTTTACCGTCACGGTCTCGCCGGGAGCCAGCGCTCCCAGTTTTCGGCGCATCTGGTCGTACGTCGAGGCCTCGGTGCTGAGTTCTATACCGGCGACCGCAAGAACCACATCGCCCCCCACCAGCATCGTTTCTCCATCGATCGTGGCGGTGATGACACCCGGCCGCAGCCCCAGGCGCGCCGCCGGAGAACCTTCCGCCACGTGCTGTACCAGCATGCCCGTCGGCTGCGGCAGATTGAAAATCGCGGCAAGACCTTCGGTCAGAAGATAGCCATCGAGTCCACTCCAGAAGGAGGGTTCTTCGAACAGGACCTGCTTGGCGGTATTGACCGTCAGGGCGAACCCCAATCCGGTGGGTCCCTCGGGCGGGGTGAGGGCGTGGCTCACGATGCCGACGACCTTGCCCTCCATATTGAACATGGGTCCGCCGGAGTTTCGTTCGTTGATGACGGCATCACTCTGAAAATACTTGGACTGGCGCAATTCTCCCGCAACGACAGCACCTTTGTGATGGGCGCTGATATAGCCGACGGTCAATGTGCTGCTGAATCCGTACGGTGCACCAACGATGAAAATCCGGTCACCTACCGCCATCTCTTCCGAATTGCCAAGCTCCGCGACGACCGCGCCGACGGGCACATGTTCGAGCTGCAGCAATGCCACGTCGTCTGGCGGCGAGGAGGCGATTACCCGTGCGTCGACGACCTCGCCGTCCGCGAATCGGACCTTGACAGTATCTGCCGTCTGGACCAGGTGCGCAGCGGTAATCACCTTACCGTCGGGGGTCACCAAGACGCCGGATCCGAGTTCCCCTTTGCTGACCCATTGTCGCCTGTTGTTGATCGGGAGCTGCGTCTTCTGGGTGACTCCAACGGTCACCACGGCTGCACTGACCTGGCTGAATACATCGCGCAGCTCGGCCGCGTATGCATTGAGTGGAGCCATGATGGCGATGCATGCGATCCACGACAGTCGATAAATATTGATCATGTCCGTTACCTCAAGAGATTACGCATGGAGCTGGATATTGCGTCGTCATCATAGGATCGGATGGCGCCGGTCCACTGATGGGCGGATGGTGATGTCCTGGCGCCCGGTCAGTCGCTCGACCAGCAGAAATACCGTCGGGATGATGATCAGGGTGAGCAACGTCGCGGCCAGGATGCCGCCGATCACGACCGTGGCGATCGGTGAGAACCGCTCCGCGCCGACGGCCATCTCGAGGGCCAGTGGCAGCATGCCTGCCAGATCTGAAAGCGCCGTCATCATGATCGGCCGGTAGCGCACCGAGACGGACTCCAGGATGGCAGTACGTAGTTCCATGCCATCTCGCTGTTTGGCCAGGATGTAGTCGATCAGGATGATACTGTTGTTGACCACCGTGCCCGTCAGCAGAATGATGCCGAGCAACGCCGGCATGGACAGATACTTTCCGGCGAGCAGCAACGCAGTGGCCACACCCACGAACTGCAGCGGCACGGCCACCATGATGGTCAGGGGATGCTGGAACGAACGGAATTGGGCGACCAGCACCAGATACACGGCCAGAATGCCGAGTGCCAGCGCGCGCAGCATGCGCCCACGCGCCTCCTGGAAATCAGTTTGCTCACCACCGACCTCGAGCCGGTATCCGGCCGGGACCGGCATATCCGCTATGGCGGTGCGTACGTCGGCGACGGCATCCGACAGTGGTCGTCCGTAGTGGAATCCCAGTACGTCCTGGGTCTTCTGGAAATTTTCCCGGGTAACCACGCGTGGGCCGATGGCGGCCTCCGTGTACGCCAGATCCCGCAAGGGTACCGAGATCCCATCGGCGGTACGCAGATACACATCGTCGAGCGCGGTCAGATCGATGCGGTCCCGTTCCGCATAACGGACCCATACATCCAGGTCGCGCCGGCCCTCCTGACGAAAGGGAGTGACGGCGCGTCCCTCCATGGCGGCATAGACTGCCTGGGCGACCTCGGTGCCGGTAAAACCGAGTTCACTCGCTCGGAGGCGATCGACTTTCACCCGGAGTTCCGGTGTGTCCAGGGCCCAGGTCTTGTGCAGGTTGGTGATGCCCGGGATGGTGTGCAGGCGCTGGTATACCGTATCGCCCAGTGCATCGAGCACCGCCGCATCGGGGCCGCTGAGGCGTACGTCGATGGGGGCGGCGGTGGTGCTGCGTGCCGTACCGCCTTTTTCCTTCACGATGACCACCACGACCCCGGGTATATCGTGCAGATGCGCCCGGACCGTATCCATGATCGCCCATTGGCTCTGCTTGCGCTCTGTTCGTGGTGTCAGGTTTACGGTGATCTCGGCCTGATTCACATCGAGGGCGCCGCGATCACCGAGGTAGTGGCCGCCGGCCTCGTAGCCGACCTGGGTCGATACCTTGCGTACCGACGGCTCATCGAGGAGGACGCGTTCTACGGAAGTGACGACCGCGAGCGTCTCTTCGAGCGGGGTGCCTGGTACGGTGTCCAGAAGCACTTGAAAATTGCCCGAGTCGAACTGCGGCAACATCTCGCTGCCGATCAAGGTCATGAGTTTGGCGCTACCAGCCAACATCAATAGTGCCAGGGCCACAGTGCGCCAGGGGTGATGCAGGGCGAGGTCGAGCAAGTACAGATATATTTCCTTGAGTATTTCCATGAAGCGTGTGAACGGCGCCACCCAGCGTACGAGGCGACCATTACCGTCATCCCCGGGGCGTAGCCAGAGTGCAGTCAACAGTGGAATGAGCGTGACGGAAATCAGAAATGATGAACTCAGTGCGAACGTCAGGGTCCATGCCAACGGCCCGAACAACTTGCCGACGAACCCGCCGAGAAAGGCCAGCGGTATCAAAACGGCGATGGTGGTGACGGTGCCGGACAAGTCGGCCAGGAAGATCTCCTCGGTGCCGTCGATGGCCGCACGTGTCGGCGACTTACCTTTCTCAGCCATGTGACGGTGGACGTTCTCCAGCACCACGATCCCGTCATCCACCAACAGGCCAATGGCAAGGATGATCGCCGACATGGTCACCATGTTCAGATCGATCCCCGCGACATACATCAAACTGAAGGTCATCAGGAATGCGATGGGTATGGAGAGGGCGATGATCGCCGCCTGCCGAAGATGGGCGAGAAACAGCGCCACCACGACGATGGTCAACCCGATGGCCGTAAATACCGTCGTCGTCATATTGCTGATGACGAGTTCCGTGAACTCCGAGTCATCGTCCGCGATCACCAACTCGAGAACCGGGTAATCGGCCCGCAGCCCCTCGATGACGTCACGTATCCGCGCGGCCACCTCTACCGTGTTGGCTTCCTCGCGCTTGAGGACTTGGAGGGCGATAGCCGGCTTGCCGTTGAAGTGATAGGCAGACCGCTGCTCTCCCGGTGCCAGACGTACGTCGGCCACATCACGCAGGTATACTTTGCGATCTCCCTGCCGGCCGACGACCAGGGACTCGACATCCGCAGCACCTTGTAATGGGCTATCGAAGCGTACCACCACCTCCTGCGCGCCCCGGTCGACGCGCCCGCCGGATTCGGTCAGGTTCCAGGCCTGCAACGTCCGCTCCACCTGGGAGACGCTCAGGTCGTAGGCACGCAGGCGGTCGCGGTGCAGCGCCACGTCCAACTGCCGCTTGTGGCCGCCCATGACATCGATCGCACCCACACCCGGGACCAATTGCAGGCGGTCGCGCAGATCGTTATCGGCGAGCTCCCGTACCTGCTCCAAAGGCAATGTCGGACTACCTACCGCGATGGTGACGATCGGTTTGTCCGAGGAGGAGAATTGCAGGACCTGGGGTTCTCCGATGGCGTTCGGGAGCGCCTCACCGATGCGGCTGATGGCGCTCTGCACATCCATGGCCGCTTCTCCGACACGGCGGTTGTACTGAAATTCAACCTTGACAACCGAGAGCCCCGTTTGACTGGTCGACGTCACGCGGCGGACGCCATCGATGCCGGCGAACTCCTCCTCGAGTATTTTACTCACGTTCTTGGCGACGTCTTCGGCAGCCACGCCAGGGTAGGGCGTAATCACTGTCACGACCGGCGGATCGGTATCCGGGAACAGCTGTACCGGCAAACCGAGACGTGCCACCACTCCGAATACGATCACCGCGATCAAGGCGGCAAAGATCGTATAGCGGTATTCCAGGGAGAAACGTGGCCAGCTCACTGCCGGGGTCTCCGCCAATCATTGCGCGTGACGACCGACCGCATATCGACCAGTTGCGGGTGGGGTGTGACGATCAGTTCATCGCCCGGCTGCAGACCATCCAGGACCTGGACCAGGCCATTCTGGGCGGCACCGACGCGTACGGTGCGCCAGCGTGCCTGTCCATCGATCAGTACGAAGGTACCGGTCTCGCCGTGGAGTTCCCGCAGGGCCTGGTGTGGTATCACCAGGCTGTCTTCGGTCTGATTCAGGACGATATCTACGTCGGCTGCCATGCCGGGACGTACGGACTCCAGGTCCTTCGGCAGGAAGGCCTCGATGGTGGCATTGCGGGTGCCCGCATCGAGGCGGGGATAGAGGCGATCCAATACCACGCTCCACGTCTGCTCAACTGCTGGGATGCGCACGTGTACGAGCTGTTGTTCACGTACCTCTCGCACGTCGGTCTCTGGTACCGGCGCAATGATCTTCAAGGGCTCGGCAGCCAATACTTCGAGCATGGGGGTACCGAACTGGACGATCTCGCCGGGCAATGCACGGACGGCCTGGATGTAGCCATCATAAGGGGCACGCAACACCGTGTAGCCAAGTTGGATACGGGCGGTTTCCAGTGCCTGCCGTGTTTCGCGAAGGGTGGCGTGGAGGCTGGCCACCTGGCGCTCGGTTTCGTCAAAGGCGCGGCGGCTTATGCTCTTGCTCGCCAGCAGGCGTCGGTCGGCCTCCAGTTGCTTGCGCCAGAAGGCGAGGTCGGTGGCGACGCGCTCGGTGGCCGCTTCGAGGCGCGCCACCTCCCGGCGCGGCTCCGCATCGTCCAATTCGACCAGGATGTCTCCTTGCGCCACCCGCGAGCCCTCACGGAAGGGAATGGTGAGCACCGGCGCTGCGAGTTGCGCCGAGATGGTGACGCGGTGCTCGGCCTCGACCGTACCCGTGGTGTGAATCGAATGGATGAAGGATTTCGGGTGGAGCACTTGTGTTTCCACAGCGAGGGGTAGCTGGGATGCTGTCGCCACTGGCTGCAGTCGGGCATAGAGACGTGCACCCACCAGCATGGTGACTGCGACCAGCCCGAGCACCAGTCCGACCGCCGTCCAGCGCAGTGCCCGGGCCGAGGATGCGGTCGTGTCACTGGTAGTTTCCGGGTAACGCGCCATTGCGATCAGCCCTCATCTAACGGTTTGTAAAAATTCCGCAGCCGGTCACGAAATCGGGTGTGACAGGAGAGACAGGAATCGGCCAGGCGGTAGAAGGCCGCCGCAAGCTCCGCCCGGTCGCCAACCTCGGCCGCATCTCGTACGGCGACGGCTGCGCTGCGGACATCGGCGTTCGCCTGGCGGAAGGCCGGGAAATCCGTACCGATACGCGCGAGGAACCGGCCCCGCTCGGCCAGGGTCAGGGAGGGTCGTGGATGGTCGGCGATGGCGGTGGCGGCCGCTGTGACCGCGACCAGGTCGTCTGCCATAATGGCGTGCGCAAGCAGGCCGATTTGGATGCCCAGTTCTTCCATGATGTCAGGAAGGGTGGGTTTGTCGGGGGTGGCACTCCAGACGATGCCGGTCACCAGCAACATGACGCCAGCGGTAGTCAAGGTCGATCTCACTCTGCGTTGACCCTCGTCAAGGAAGCGATTAGTCGCTTACATCCAAGACAAGGCGCAAATCGGATAGTTCCTCACCTCGCCGGCGACACGCAGGGAACCGTGCCCGGCGCCTGACCAGGACCCTCGGTCGGCATCCCCAGGTCCCCTTCGATATTTGATGAATATCCATCCCATCGGCGGTTCGATCACGCCCATGACGGCGCCGGTTTGCGGTATCATAGGGTGCTCACAACAACACATGACGTTTGCCATCATCGCCGGTCCCGCGACCGGCCTTCGGATAGCTACAGGTGCCCTCGCATGCAGGCAGTTACAGACAATCAGGATACGTTCCCGCTCAAGACGGGATTGGCGGAAATGCTCAAGGGCGGGGTGATCATGGATGTCACCACCGTCGAGCAGGCGTGCATCGCCGAACGCGCCGGCGCGGTGGCGGTGATGGCGCTGGAGCGCATCCCGGCCGACATCCGTGCCGAGGGTGGCATCTCACGCATGTCGGACCCGGCGCTGATCCGGGCCATCCAGGAGGCGGTCAGCATCCCGGTGATGGCCAAGTGCCGCATCGGCCATTTCGCGGAGGCCCAGATCCTGCAGGCGCTGGAGGTGGATTTCATCGATGAGAGTGAGGTGCTCACCCCCGCCGACGAGGCCCACCACATCGACAAGCAGGCCTTCAAGGCGCCATTCGTCTGCGGCGCGACCAACCTCGGCGAGGCGCTGCGGCGCATCGGCGAGGGCGCGGCCATGATCCGCACCAAGGGTGAGGCCGGCAGCGGCAACATCGTCGAGGCGGTACGGCATCTGCGTGCGCTCAAGGCCGAAATGGCCCGTCTCACCCAGCTCGACCGCGCCCAATGGATGGCGGCGGCGCGTGACCTCGGCGCACCCTATGAACTGGTCAGCTACGTCGCCACCCACGGGCGGCTACCCGTACCGAGCTTCTGCGCCGGCGGCATCGCCACACCCGCCGATGCCGCACTGGTGATGCAATTGGGGGCGGAGGCGGTGTTCGTCGGCTCGGGCATCTTCAAGTCCGGCGACCCCGAGGCACGCGCACTGGCCGTCGTGCAGGCGACCACGCACTTCAATGACCCGGAGGTACTGCTGCGGGTCAGCAGCGGCCTGCAGTCGGGTATGAAGGGCATCGACCTGAATGCCCTGCCGGAGGAACAGCGCATGGCGACACGCGGCTGGTGAGTCTCCCGATCGGCATCCTGGCGCTGCAGGGCGCCTATCAGCGGCACGGCGCACTGCTCGACCGCCTCGGGGTGCGCTGGCGGGCGGTAAAGACCGCCAGCACGCTGGATGACTGCATGGCGCTCATCCTGCCCGGCGGCGAATCGACCAGCATGACACGCCTGCTGGAGCCCGACGGGCTGCTGGAACGGCTGCGTGCCTTCGCGCAAGACCGACCACTGTTCGGCACCTGCGCCGGCCTGATCCTGATGGGCCACAACGACGATGTGCGCGCCGCCTCGCTGGGTATCCTGGATGTGCAGGTCGCCCGCAATGCCTTCGGGCGGCAGGCGCAGAGCTTTCAGGCGCGACTGGATCTGGACCTGGACGGGGAGGGCGCGGATTTCCCTGCCAGCTTCATCCGTGCCCCGCGCATCCTCGCGGTCGGGCCCGGCGTCGAGGTACGGGGGCGTTGGAACGGTGAACCGGTGCTGGTCGCGCAGGGCGCGCACCTGGGCATGGGTTTTCATCCCGAACTGAGTGACGACGCGCGCATCCACGCCTGGTGGCTGCGGCGCCTCGCGGCACAGGCCGGTAACGAGGACCAGACGATGGCGGCATCATGACGACGACTACGTGGTTGGCACCAATGGCGCGGGTGTTGCGGGTGCTGCCGGGCGGGTTGCTCAAACCCGTCGGCTGGATGCCGCGGCGCGTGAGTTCCGAGGCGTTGGTACGCCTCTGCAATCAGGTGTTCGCGACGGCGCTGCGCGACGGCCAGCTGGATTTCCTGCGTGGCCAACGGTTGCAGATCCGGGTGGAGGATGCGGCGCTGGAACTCGGCCTGAGCCACGACGGCACGCGCCTGCTGGCCGTGCCGCTCATCGACCGGCCGGACCTTTCCATCGGTGGTCGGGCCTACGAATTCCTGCTGCTGGTCACCCGGCGCGAGGACGCCGACACACTGTTCTTCCAGCGTCGGCTGAAACTCGGCGGCAGCACCGAGCTGGGTCTCTATCTCAAGAACTTCCTCGATGCCTGGGAGCCGCCTGCGGCGCTGCAGTCGCTGCAACGCCTGGGCAATCCGTTACTCGGCTTTATCGAGGAGCAGACGTCTGCTGCCGCGGCAACGGCGACGACACCTGCCCAGGCGCCTCGATCCCCGGCCGACCGTGCCAGTAGCCCTCGCAGGCCCCGTTAGACATATACCGCGCCAGCTGCTGCGAGCCTTCCTCACCTGACAGCACGCCGCGCCGCACCTGATCGAACAGGGCGATGATGTCGGGCATCCCATGTGACTGCGGGCTGAGGCGCGCGACCTCCACGTTCAAACCGCGCATCTGATCCAGATAGGGCAACAGGTTATAGGTCTGGGCGGACTGGGTCTGGATCCCGTTCAGCCTCAGGAAGTCCTGATCCTCGCGCGTCTCCAGCGTCATACCGTCGGGATAGTCCAGGCAGCGGAACTCGCACTGGTCCTTGGGCAGGTTGTGGGCGCGGGCCGTGAAGCAGCGGGCCGAGTAGGCGAGCGGCAGACGTCCGTAGGCAAACACCTCGGTCTGCAGCCCGTCGGGGCGCTGCGCCTGCAGGTCGGCGAGCGTGTGCGCGGAGAGTTCCACCGGCATCACCCAGCGCGTCATCCCCAGGCTCGCGAAGCGCGCCAGGCTGCGGCCGTTGTAGAGGTTGATCGCCGGGCCGGTAATGAAGGGCCGGCCCTGGCGGGCCTGTACCGCGGCGATATCGTTGGCCTCGACGTCGAACTCGTCCTGTTCGCACAGGCGCTGCAGCGTGTGCAGCTCCGATTCCGCCTCGACCAGCGTCAGGGTCGACAGTACCACCTCTTTACCGGCGTCCCGCAGTGTGCGGGCCAGATCCAGCCAGTCCTCGCCGCGCATCTGTCGGCGCTTGGAGCACACCGTCTCGCCGAGATAGACGATGTCGATGGGCGTGGCGGCGATGGCGGTGTAGAAATCCAGCAGCACATCGCGTGGCCAGAAGTAGCTGACCGGGGCCAGCGCGAGCTTCAATTCGGGTGCGGACATCGCGGGTTCCTCGCTGCTATTGCCACGGGCGGTGCAGGGCGCCGAGCGTGGTCTGCGTGCCCTCCGAGACCTTGCCGAGCGCCTTCAGCCACTCCGGACGTGCGCTGAACGCACCCGGGTTGCGCCGGTAGGCATCCAGCGCGGCACGCCATACGCCCGTGACCTGGGCCACATAGGCGGGGCTGCGCTGGCGGCCTTCGATCTTCACGGCGGCAACCCCGGCCGCGGCGAGCTCCGGCAGGACAGTGAGGGTGTTGAGGCTGGTCGGTTCCTCGATGGCGTAGTAGGTGTGATCCTCGACCTTGAAGCGGCCCTTGCACAAGGTCGGATAGCCGGCATGCTCCTCGGGCTCGAACCGATCGATGAGGATCCCGTTGAGGCGGGTCTCGAGCCCTGCCGGTGTTTCGCGCCACTCCACCGCCTTGGCCGGCGAGCAGGCGCCGTAGGTGTTGGGTGATTCACCGGTGGCATACGACGACAGAAAGCAGCGCCCCTCGACCATCACGCACAGACTGCCGAAACCGAACACCTCGATCGGTACCGGGCTGCTCTCGATCAAGGCGGCGATCTGGCGCAATGACAACACGCGCGGGACCACGGCACGCTGGATGTTGAACTGCTCGTGATAAAAACGCAGCGCGCCGGAATTCGTCGCCGAGCCCTGCACCGACAGATGCAGGCGTAGTTCGGGCCATTGGGTCACGGCGTAGTCCAGCACGCCGGGGTCCGCGACGATCAGCGCGTCCACGCCCAGCTCGGCGGCGGCATCGACGGCCTCCTGCCAGCGCGGCCAGCCGGCCGGTTGCGGATAGGTGTTCAGGGCGAGATAGACATGCCGGCCGCGGGCATGCGCATAGGCGACACCCTGACGCATGCCGGCCGCATCAAAATTCAGCCCGGCGAAGTGCCGCGCATTGGTGTCGTTCTGGAAACCGATGTAGACCGCATCGGCGCCGGCGTCGATCGCGGCCTTGAGGGCGGGCAGATTGCCCGCGGGGCAGACCAGTTCCATCAGTGTTCTCCTGAACAGCGGCGCAGCGCCGCCGCTGGGGCAGTAACGGGCCGGGCGCCGTGGGATGCGCGCCGCCGCAGTTCGGCTTCGATGGCGTTCAGCACCTTCCATTTTTGGCCGCACCAGGCCGGGGCCAACAGCAGGTTCTGCGCAGCAGTGGCGGTCAGGCGGTGGAAGGGGATCGTGCGCGGGGTCCGTTCGACCACATCGGCGGCGATGCCGACGTAGTCCTCGAAGACGAGGGGCGTGTACTCGCCGCGCCGCCATTGGTTCGCCAGCTGCGTGCCCTTGACCACGTGCAGCGGGTGCAGTTTGAGGCCGTCGACACCGAGATCGAGGACACGCTCCAGCGTCGTGTGGACGTGGGCGGCCGTCTCGCCCGGCAGGCCGGCGATCAGGTGGGCGCATACCGGGATGCCGCGGCGCCGTGCCGCGCGCGTGGCGGTCGCGTATTCGGCAAAGCCATGGCCGCGGTTGACGGCGGCGAGCGTCTCGTCGAAGGCCGATTGCAGGCCGAGTTCCAGCCACACCGCGTAGCCGCGATCGCGAATCGAGCACAGCAGGTCCAGCACGGCGTCCGGGACGCAGTCCGGGCGGGTGCCGATCGACAGGCCGACGACGTCGGGCTCGGCAAGCGCCTCGGCGTAGAGCTGTTCGAGTTCACGCACGTCGGCGTAGGTATTGGTATAGGCCTGGAAATAGGCGATGAAGCGTCGTGCCCCGGTGCGCTTGGCCAGCACCGCGCGGCCGGCGGCGATCTGCTCGGCGACGGTCGGCGCGCGTCGCGCCGCGGGCGTGAACGAGGCATTGTTGCAGAAGGTACAGCCACCGATGCCCTTGCTGCCGTCGCGGTTCGGGCAGGTGAAGCCGGCGTTGATGGCCAGCTTGTGCACGCGCTCACCGTAGCGGGCCAGGAGTGCCTGTCCAAAGGTGGGTACGTAATCGGCAAGGGTCATGAGAAGAGGGCATGCCGCGGCAAGGAAAGCGGCAGGATTGCATATTCACCGCGGGGGCAGATTGACCTGCATCAATGGTGGAGGGTAGCAATTCTGCTAGCGTTGCAGGCCCTCGTCTTTCATGGACAAATGTCAAACATGCCTGTCGCCACACCGACCGTTGTGCGTTATCGCTACGCTGATCTCGACGATGACGCCGGTTATGCGGCATGGCGCGAGTGGAAGTTGCAGCAGGCACCGACACGCGTCGAAGACCTGATCGTCGAGGTGCAGGATCCGCGCCGGCTGTCGGGCGCGGAACGCACGGCGCTGATCGAGCGCTGCCGTCGCACCAACATGGCGGTCTATGTCAGCCGCTGCGGCGACGATCCCGACAAGGACATCCCGCGCAAGCTGGGTCTGCAGCTCGGTCTGAGCGCACTGGATCACAACTGGCTGGCCGACGACGACGGCATCACCTCGCTGGCCGTCAATGCCGACGGTGCCCATCCGTTCTACATCCCGTACACCGACCGTCCCATCCACTGGCACACCGACGGCTACTACAATCCACCGGAGCGGCAGATCCGCGGTCTGCTGTTGCACTGCGTGCATCCGGCCGCGGAGGGCGGGGAGAATGCGCTCTGCGATCCGGAGATGATGTACATCCTGCTGCGGGACACCGATCCGGCGCACATCGCGGCACTCATGCTGCCGGACGCCATGACGATCCCGGCGCGCGAGGGAGACGGGGAGGTGGCGCGGGAAGACAGCGTCGGACCGGTGTTCTCGGTCGACCCCGAATCGCGGGCACTGCACATGCGCTATACGGCGCGCACCCGCAGCATCCGCTGGCGGGACGATCCGGCGGTGACCGCGGCCGTGCGCTGCCTCGAAGATCTGCTTGCCGGTGATTCACCGTTCATCTACCGGGCACGCCTGGAGAGCGGCATGGGTCTCGTCAGCAACAACGTACTGCACGACCGGGCCGGCTTCCGCGATCTGCCCGGACGACCGGCACGGCTGCTGTATCGTGCCCGCTATTACCAGCACATCGCCGACACCTGATCGAAACGGGTCAGCGTGTCAAGCCTTTCGCGGTGCCGTCGAATGTGGCATAAACCGCCGCATGGCCAAGAAAAGCAAAACCAGCGCGATCCCTTCCAAGAAGAAATCCCGCAAACCCACCCAGGCCGAGCGCGCCGACCGGCATAAGCTCTACCAGCAGGCGGTGCAGGATACCGAATTCGAATTCGAGTTCGTCGACGCGACCTTCAAGCGCCTGCGCGGTCGTACCGCGCACATCCTGCGCGAGGACTTCTGCGGCACCGGCAATATGTGCTGCGAGTGGGTGCGGCGGCGTACGACCAACCACGCGTTCGGTCTCGATCTGGACCCCGAGGTCCTGGACTGGGGACGACGCGAGAACATCGGCGCGCTCAAACCGGGGCAGCAACGACGGGTCGAATTGGTGGAGGGCAATGTGCTCACCACCGACCTCGAACCCGTCGACCTCATCCTGGCGATGAACTTCAGCTACCAGTGTTTCCAGGACCGCGCGACGCTGCGGCAGTACTTCGAGCGCGTGCGCGACGGCCTGGTGGACGACGGTGTCCTGATCATCGACAGCTTCGGTGGCTACGATGCCTTCCGCGAAATGCGCGAACGCACCGACCACAAGCGCTTCACCTATATCTGGGATCAGGCGCACTACGACCCGATCACCGGCGAGAGCCAGTGTCACATCCATTTCTCGTTTCCCGATGGCTC
>Ga0172382_10003302_pt1 | contig 25705 bp, 24 predicted proteins | sample Leawel138RmetaG_FD_122245 | JGI IMG/M metagenome (GOLD analysis project Ga0172382, IMG submission 122245) | Leachate microbial communities from a municipal landfill in Southern Ontario, Canada - Leachate well 138R metaG | ecosystem: Engineered > Solid waste > Landfill > Unclassified | place...
CCGGTTCACCGCCTCCTGCACCTTGGGGTCCAACGTCTGCACGCCCAGGCTGGCGCGGTTCAGGCCGTTGCGGCCCGCCGCGAGCACCCAGTCGCGGGTCAGGCTGGCCGGATCCAGCTCGGCGGCGATCTCGGCGCCGTCCTCGAAGTCGAACATGCGCCGCAGCTCGGCGACGATGGCGTCCAGCTCCTCGATCGCCAGCATGTTGGGCGTGCCGCCGCCGAAGTGCAGCGCGCTGGCCCCCAGCTTGGTCGGCAGCGCCGCCTCCAGCATCCCCATCTCGCGCAGCAGGTAGCGGACATATTCCCCGATCGGCTCGTGCCGGTTCACCGCCCGGGTGTTGCAGCCGCAGTACCAGCACAGCCGCGAACAGAACGGCACGTGGACGTAGAGGCTCACCGCATCGCCCGCGGGCAGCGCCTCCAGCCACGTCCGGTAGGTGTCTTCCTGCACCTGCGGCGTGAACTGCACGGCGGTCGGATAGCTCGTGTAGCGCGGGGCGCGGCCGTCGTACTTGGCGATCAGTTCAGGCGTGGGGCGCGGACGAGTGGGGGCGAGAACAGTCAAGGCTTTGCTCCAGGATATCGGTTTCGAATGACGCAGGTCGGCAAACTGGTCGCTGATCTGGATCAAGTCGCGGGTTGCGCGGCTGTGCCGTGGGCGGGATGGTGGCGGTATGATGCGGTTCACCGCCTTCACCCTCGCGGCCCTCGATCCGCAGGTGCGCGCCTGGCGCGGCGAGGCGCCGCTGTGGGAGACCTTCTGGATTCAGGGCGTGGCGGTCAGCGCCCTGCTCGGCCTGGGCTTCGTGGCCGCCCTGATGAGCGGGGCCACGGTCCTGGCGCGAGGGCTCCTGCTGGTGATCGTGGGCTACACCGGCTGGGTGGTGGTGGCGATCTGGCGCTGCGCCGAGCGGGCGTCCGCCTCGCGGTGGGCCGTCATGGCCCAGGCCCTGTCGATCGCGTGGGCCATCAACACCCTGCTGCTCTCGATCTTCCTGGCGCTGACGCTCCGCTGACGGCGCCCGGATGAAAGAAAGGGGGGCGCAAGGCCCCCCTTTCCTGGCAGTCAGGCTTCGCCCGGCGCTCATTCCGCCGGCAGCGCGGCCGCTTCGGGCCGGCCGGCGGGCCGCAGCAGCCCGCGCAGCAGTCCCAGGCCGAACACCGTCAGCGCCAAAGCGCCGGCGCTGAACACCAGGTCGCCGGGCACCCGCAGCCAGACCAGCGTCTCCATCAGCGGCGAGTGGATCACCTCGGGAGAGCGGGCGAACCACATCCCCGTGCCGATGCTGGCCCAGGCCTGCACCACGCCCTGCGGCAGCAGCGAGAAGAACACCATGCCGGCCAGGCCGCCGTTCAGCAGCCAGAAGGTCCAGGCCAGCAGCCGGTCGTTCCACAGCTCGCGCCGCGCCAGGCCCCTCAGGCAGAACAGCATCAGCCCGATCCCCAGCATCCCGTAAACGCCGAACAGGGCGCTGTGGGCGTGGGTGGCCGTCGTGTTCAGGCCCTGGATGTAATAGAGGCTCAGCGGCGGGTTGATCATAAAGCCGAAGACCCCGGCTCCCAGCAGGTTCCAGAAGGACACCGCCACGAAGAACAGGATCGGCCACTTGTAGGTCGCCACCCACGGCGCGGCCTTGGTGTGCCGGTAGTTCTCGTAGGCCTCGAACCCGACCAGCGCCAGCGGCACCACCTCAAGGGCCGAGAACATGGCCCCGATGGCGATCACCGACACCGGCGTGCCGGCGAAGTACCAGTGGTGGGCCGTCCCCAGCACGCCGCCGAACATGAACACGATGGTGCCCACCAGAACGGCCACGTTGGCGGTCCGGGCCCGGACGAGGCCGAGGCGGACGAACAGGAAGCTGATCACCGCGGTCGCGAAGACCTCGAAGAAGCCTTCCACCCACAGGTGGACCACCCACCAGCGCCAGTACTCGACCATGCTGATGTGGGTGTGTTTGCCCCACATGAAGCCGGCTCCGTAGAACAGGCCGATGGCGATGGTCGACAGGAACAGGATCAGCAGGACCGGCTTGCTTTCCGACGGCTGCTTCAGCGCCGGCCACAGGGCCCGCCCCACCAGCAGCAGCCACAGCATCAGCCCGACGAACAGCAGGATCTGCCAGAACCGGCCGAGGTCGACGTATTCCCAGCCCTGGTGGCCGAACCACCAGTTGGCGTTCAGGTCGAACACCTGCTGCACGCCCAGCCACTCGCCGGCCATCGAACCGACGACAACCAGCAGCAGCGCGCCCCACAGGACGTTGACGCCCAGCCGCTGGAACTTCGGCTCGTGCCCGGAAATGGCCGGGGCGATGTAGAGGCCCGTGGCCAGCCAGGCGGTGGCTATCCAGAACACCGCGAGCTGGGTGTGCCAGGTCCGGGTCACCGCATAGGGGATCCATTCCGAGATCGGCAGGCCGTAGAAGTCGTGGCCTTCCACGGCGTAGTGGGCGGTCACGGCCCCCAGAGCGATCTGCGCCAGGAACAGGCCGATGATGGTGGCGAAATACTTGCCGGTCGCCTTCATCGACGGCGTCGGCTTCAGGAAGCCCAGCGGGTCCGCTTTCGGCGGAGTGACGTGGTCTTCCTTGGTCGTGCGCGCGTGGTGCCAGACCAGCCCGCCGACGCCGAAGATCAGCAGGAGGATGCTGGCCGCCGACCAGACCATGTTGGCCCGGCTCGGGCGGTTGTCGATCAGCGGCTCGTGCGGCCAGTTGCTGGTGTAGGTGACGCTTTCGCCCGGCCGGTCGGTGCCGGCGGCCCAGCTCGACCAGAAGAAGAAGGCGGCGATGTCGGCCCGCCGGGCGGGATCCTTCACCGCCCCGTTGGCGATCGCGTAGTCCTCGCGCAGCGAGGTCAGCGCCGGATCGTCGCCGAGCAGCGAATCATAGTGGGCGGTCAGCGCCTTGATGGCCGCGGCCCGGTCGGCGGAGACGGTGATCGCTCCGGTCGCCGGATCGTAGGTGTTGGTGCGGATTTCGCGCTTCAGGCGCACGCGCAGCGCCGCCTGGCGCTCCTCGTCCAGCGCGGCGTAGGTCGTCCCGTGATCGCGCGCGGCCCAGGTGTCGAGCAGGGTCACGGCTTCACGGTGCAGCCAGTCCGCCGACCAGTCCGGTGCGACATAACCGCCGTGGCCCCAGATGGAGCCGACCTGCTGGCCGCCCATCGACTGCCAGGCCAGCTGGCCCTGCTGGATGTCCTCCCTGGAGAACAACACCTCTCCGCCGGCGGCGATGACCCGCTCGGGCACAGGCGGCGCCTGCCTGTGGATTTCGCGGCCCATCAGCCCGAGCACGACGAACGAAGCCGCCAGCGACAGGAAGAGGATGAGCCAGAGCCGTCTTATCTGCATGATTGCTCTCCAGCTCGGATCCGGGACGAGTCCGGTCCGTATCGGCCGCCGATCTATCGCAACCCGAAGGATCGGAGTTTGCTCGCCGACAACATCCGGTGCAGAGAGTCCCTCGTACTCATGAGCACCCCCGGCCCCGACATCTCGATTCTCCGCCGCACGGAGCTGTTCGCCGCCCTGTCCGACGCGGCGCTCAAGGATGTCCTTCAGAATGGGCGCACCCGCCGGCTGCCCAAGGGGACGGCCGCCTTCCGCCAGGGCGATCCGGGCGCCACCTGCCACAGCCTGATCCACGGCCGGGTGAAGATCGCCCAGACCCGGCCCGACGGCGGCCAGCTCGTCCTGCGCTACATCGGGCCGGGCGAGATGTTCGGCACCGTCGCCGCCATGATGGGCCAGCCCTTCCCGGCCGACGCCGTCGCGGTGGTCGACAGCGTCGAGATCTACTGGTCTGTCGAGACCATGCGCGAACTGATGCGCCGCCACCCGGATATCGCCATCCACGCCACCAGCGCGGTCGGCGAGCGGGTGAGGGATCTGCAGGGCCGCCTAGGCGAGATGAGCGCCGCCCGCGTCGAGCAGCGGATCGCCCGCGCCCTCGTCCGTCTCGTCCGCCAGGCCGGCCGGCGCACCGAGGACGGGGTGGAGATCGACTTCCCGATCACCCGCCAGGAGTTGGCCGAGATGACCGGCACCACCCTGCACACCGTCAGCCGCACCCTCTCGGCCTGGGAGGACGAGGGCCTGGTGGAGAGCCACCGGCGGCGCATCCTGGTCCGCCGCCCGCACGGCCTGGTGGCCATCGCCGAGGATCTGCCCGCCCCGGGCAAGGACTGACCGATCCGGGGTTTGCGCACGCGCAAAGTCGCGCGTCGGCAGGCGCGGATACTTTCGCCATGACATTCGCCCTTCCCAGCCTCGAGCCGCTCATGCCCGTCGCCGATCTCCTGGCCCGGTGGCCCCAGACCTCCGCCGTCTTCGTGCGGCGCAGGATGGCCTGTCCCGGCTGCTCGATGGCGGCCTTCATGAGCCTCGCCGAAGCCGCCGCCGAGTACCGCATCCCCCTCCCCGACCTCCTCGCCGACCTCTCCGCCGCCATCGCCGAGGGTTGAGGCCCTCCCTCCCCCGCTTCGCAGGGGAGGTAAGGGGCCGCCTCAAAGCGCAGCCCAAGGCGAATGGTCGGGAAAGAGGAGGCGCGAGGCGCCCTACCCCGCCAGCCCCGCGAATACGCCCATCGGGTCGTGCGCGCGGGCGACGCTCACGATGAACCCGAACACGGCCAGCGCCGCCGCGAAGGCGACCAGCCTCACCCGCCGCGGCCGCTGGGGCTTCAGGGCCACCGTGCCGAGGCCGATGTAGACCAGCAGCAACAGCACCTTCACCGTCAACCAGGCGTCGACGAACGGGTACTGCCGCACGATGGTCATCAGCATCAGCGCCGCGGTCAGCAGCACCGTGTCGATGGTCCAGCTGGTCACGCGCACGCCGATCGCCTTGGTCCAGCCGGCCCCGATTAGGTTGAGCGCCGCGCCGCGCAGCGCGAACAACGCGCCGCTGGCGATCACGGACCCGATGTGGATCCAGCGGATCTGCAGGTAGAATTCTTCCATCCGGGTCCCCCCAGCCGGCCCGCGGGCGCCGCCGGCCGGAAGACGGCCTCAGGCGAGCCGGGATTCGCGCCCGCCTTGAAGCATATCGAACGCCTTCAGGCGAACTGCGGGAACAGGATGTTGTTCTCTAGGTGCATGTGCTCGCGCAGATCCTCGTCGATCTTGCGGCAGGCTTGGTAGAGCGCGCGCCAGGTGGTGCATGCGCCGGGCGGCGGGACGAAGTCGGTAGTCAGTTCGGCGAGTCGCTCGAGTTGTTCGCCGACCTCCTCGTGCTCGGCCATCATCCGGGCGATCGGAAAGCCGATCATCGGCGAGCCGCCCTGGCGCATCATCGGGAACAGCACCTGCTCCTCCTTGCGCTGATGGCCGTCGAGGTCGCCGAACACGAAGGTCAGGTGGTCGGCCAGTCCGTGGGGGCAGTCCGGCTTGTCGCGGTGCACGGCCTCCACCCGGCGGGCCAGACGGATGGCCTCCGGGAACTCGGCCCGGTGCACCTCGTGATAGCGTTCCAGGACGTGGTCGATCAGGGCGTGGACGTCGGTCGGCGCTGCGGCCTGCACAGGCTGCAGCCGGACGAGTTCGTCCTCCAGCGCGTCGAGCTCGACGCCGCGGCGGGCCGCAGCCTCGGCCAGCGGCACGCCCCCGTTGCAGCAGAAGTCGATCTTGTGCCGGCGGAACACGGCGGTGGCGCCGGGGCGCTCGATGGCGATGTCGCGAACCAGGGTCGTGGCGAGGGTCATCTCTGTCTTCTCCTTGCGGAGATCAGTTAGACCGGGCGGCGGATCCCATCGTTGCGCACCGACAACTTGGACCGACAACTTGGAATGTGATTGCCGGGACCTGCCGGAAACCAAAAGGGCCGCGCCAGCGGCGTGCGATGCGCCGGCGCGGCCCGCTCGCCCCTCTGTGCGGAGGACGGGCGAAGGTCGTTCGGCTCAGCGGGCGCTGAGCACGATCGCGGCGTCGGCCCCGGCCATGGCGCCGGTCTCCAGCGCCTCGCGGTATTGCCGCATCGACTTGTAGGACGCGTGAGCCGCGCACCAGCCGATGTCGCCGGACTTCACTTCACGCAGCGTATGGGCGTTGCGGCACACCGTGCGGGCGGCCACGCGCACGTCGGCGCGCACGGCCTCGTAGTCCTTTCCGACCACGCTGACCTTCATCTGGGTGGGCAGCGCGTGCAGTTCCACGCCGGACACGGTTTGCGCCATGGCCGGGGCGCTCAGCAGCGCGCCGCAGGCGAGCGCCGCGAGAGCGCCGGTGACGAACGGATTGGGCATCGGAGAACCTCCCTCTGGTACCAACACAGGTACGCCCGCCGGCGCCAAAAGGGATTGTCGGCGCACGCCGCCGCCGTTGTCACTGGTCAACCCGCGACTTGACGGGCGCCGGCCGCTCCGTGGACGCGCGTCAGGCCGACTTGACGTCGATCAAGGTCGAGCGTGACGCGTCCGATTGTGATGCGGGGCGTTCCCGTCCACGAGGAACGCGTTCCTCGGCGCGCACAGCCCGCGCGCCGGCGGGGCCCGGCGCCCGCCCCTGCCCTATCCGGCGGGCGCCGCTTGGGCCCTCTATAGCTGGGCCGCGTAGAGGGCGCGGCGTTCCTTGAAGTGCTCGAACGGGAACTTGACCGCCACATTTTCGAGAGCCGCGGCGAGCATCTCCAGGTGCGCGTCCCAGCCGGCGAAGCCGCGGGCGGCATCCTCGCCTTCCGGAATCCGCACCACCAGCTCCAGCCTCGAGCGCCCCTCCCCGTTCGGCTCCACGCGCCAGGTCAGCGGCCGCTCGGGGTCGCCCTTGGCGCTCCAGGCGTACTGGACCAGCCGCCCGGGCTCGAAGGCGGTCACCACGCTGTCCACGACGACGCCGCTGTCTCCGAAGTCGAGATGCACCGGCGCGCCGAGCGCCTGGCCCACCTCGCCGGGGGCCATCCACTGGGGCAGCCGGGCCGGGTCGGTCAGATGGCTCCAGACCTTGTCGGCCGGATGGTTGAACGCGACGCTGAAACGGGCCTCGACGAAGTCTTGCGAACGTTGGATCTGAGCGGGTTCAGGCACGGGTCACCTCCGAGGGCCCGGATACTGCCCCCTCACCGGCGCCCCCGGATTGACGCGCGTCAATGCGAATCCAGCCGGGCCAGATCCTCCGGCGTGTTGACGTTGGCGAAGGGATCCGGCCCGGCCGCCCCCCAGTCCACCAGGCGAAGGCCCGCCCGCTCGGCGAAACCACGCAACGAACGCCCGCCGCCCGCCGCATAGTCGGCCAGGGCTCCATCAAGCCCCGCGCGCCACAGGGCGCAGGTGGGGTGCCAGCGTCCACGGCTCTCGGCCATCGCCACGCCGACGTCGTCCGCCAGCGCCTCCGCCAGCCGCACGGCCAGATCGGCCGGCGCGAACGGGACGTCGCAGGGCAGAGTGAGCACGGCGTCGACCCCCTCCTCCGCCGCGAACGCCAGCGCCGAGGAGAGGCCCGCCAGCGGGCCGGCGATGTCCGGCGGGTCGGTCAGCGACGGCGCATCCAGGCTCCCAGCCTGGTCCGGCGTCCGGACGGCGACGGCGACCCGCGGCGCGTAGCCCCGCGCCTTCTCCAGGGCGTGCGAGACCAGCGTCCCGCCCCGCCAGGGCTTCAGCGGCTTGCCCCCGCCCATCCGCCGGCCCTCGCCGCCGGCCAGCACGACCGCGGCGAGCTTCAGGCTCACCGGCCGCGCCCGGTCGCGGCGCGGCCCCTGCGCCCGCGCCCCGTCGGCTTCGGCGGATGGACGCTGGTCTCCAGGTCGCGCAGCAGGCCGTCCTGGATCGAGTAGATCCAGCCGTGGATCGACAGCGGCTGGCCACGCCGCCAGGCGTCCTCGACGAACGGATTGGCGGCGATCGCCTCGACCTGAGCGGCGACGTTGTGCTCGCACAGGTGGTTCACGCGCGACTCCTCGTCGGCGATCGCATCCAGCTCGACGGCCCGGGCCTTGTAGAGACTGCGCACCGGCTGCAGCCAGTGATCGATCAGCCCGTGGCGTTCGTTCGACATCGCCGCCCGCACGCCGCCGCACCCGTAGTGGCCGCAGACGATCACGTGGCGGACCTTCAGCACCTCGACGGCGAACTGCAGCACCGACAGGAAGTTGGCGTCCTGCGGCGGCGCCAGGTTGGCCACGTTGCGGTGGACGAACAGCTCTCCGGATTCCAGCCCGACGATCTCGTTCGCCGGCACCCGGCTGTCGGCGCAGCCGATCCACAGGTACTCCGGCGCCTGCTGGGCGGCCAGCCGGCGGAAGTACTCCGGATCCACTCGGTTCTTCGCCGCCGCCCAGCGCAGGTTGTTGGAGAACAGATCCTCGATCACGGCGTCGGCGGGGCCAGCAGGATCCCCCGGCGGGCGGCCAGTCGACGGCTGAGGTTGGTCATGTCGGCCGGCGTCAGCCGAAGCCTGGCGATCGGCAGCACCACCGCGTTCTCCAGACCCAGGTGCCGCCGCTCGTGCGCGGCGAAAGCCTGCATCGCCTTGCGCTTCTCGGTGTCCAGTCCCGGCGCCATCCGCTGCTCGAGACAATGTTCCAGGTGCATCCGCACCACCTTGGCCGATTCGATGTCGTTGCGGTGCTCGGCGGACAGCCGTCCGAGCACCACTTCGAGCTCGTCTTCCGGCAGGCAGCGGCGCCGCAGCAACGGGAACAGGTCCTCCTCCTCGTCGATGAAGTGGAGCGGCATGTCGTTGCGCAGGAACTCGACGATCTTGGTGATCCGCTCCCCGTCGAAGACGTTGGCCGCCGCCACCTCGTCGATCAGATCGCACAGCTGCCGGTGCCGGAAGTGTTCGGCGAAGAACCACTCCAGCGGTTCGGTCAGCAGATGCCTCGGCATCTCCTCTATGTCGGTGCGGCGGACCGGGTTCATCGGCGCCTCCTCAGAACTTCAGCTCCAGGCTGGTCCAGATCTTCACGCGGTCGGCGAAGCCGGCCGCCTCCCCGTCGAACACCGCCGCCTTGATCTCGCCGGAGAGATGACGGGTCAGCGGGGTCGATGCGGCCAGGTCCAGCTCCCGGCCGAACTCGCGGCCGCCGCGGGCGGCCTCGAAGTCGTGGACCGCGGCGGCCAGGCGGATCGGCTTGCCGTGCGGCCCGCCGAAGCTGGTCGAGGCGCGCAGGTTCAGATCCCTCACCCCGTCCGCCGGAGTGGTCAGGAAGACGTCCGCGAAGCCCTGGAAGGCGTGCAGCGTGGCCAGCGGCGTCTGGAAGCCGCGGCGGCCGTCGCCGTCGAGCTGCTCCAAAGAGATGGTCACCTGGTGCGCCCCCTTCTTCAGCCCGCCGGTCAGCTCGACGTAGTCGAGGTCGAACTCGGTCGGCGCGTTCCCGTGGTCGGTCTGGCGAGCGTACTCCGCCGCGTAGAGCGCGGAAAGGTCGCCGCCGAGCGGCCGCTGGCCGGCGAGCCGCAGCCCCCAGGTCTCGCTCGACAGGGTCGGCGCGTTCTTGAAGTCGAGCAGGTAGCCGTAGCCGGTCAGCTGGCCGACGGTGGTCTTGGCGTCGACCTGCACAAGGTGAGACTGGCTGTCGAACTCGCCCTGCGGGTGGTCGTCGCCGAAGATCCGCCGCACCTTGTCGATGAAGGCGTAGGTGACCGCGATCTTCGGGTCGGGCCGCCAGACCCCCTTGACCGCGTCGAAGGTCTGCTCGTTCTGGCGGAAGCCGACGTTGCCGACGAAGCGGGCGTTGCCCAGGATGATCCGCTGGCGGCCGACCACGGCCTCGCCCTTGTCGCCGGTGAAGGAGATCTGCAGCCGGTTCAGCTCGGTGGTCTCGGGATCGGGGACTACAGGGTAGCGAAGCTTGCCGTTGGTCGAGCTGTTGTAGTCCTCGGCCAGGGCGGTGACGTTCTCGCCCTCGACCAGCAGCTTCAGCCCGTGCCAGTCCGGCGTCTCGTAGCCGAGCCGGGTGCGCAGGGTCAGGGCGTTCGCGTTCTCGGGCAGGCCGTCCTGGTCGACGCTCTCGTAGCGCAGGCGGGCGTCGAAGATGAGGTCGCCGGGAATGTCGTTCGCCGACGCAGGCCCCGCGGCGAGCAGGGTCAGCGCCGCGGTGGAAAGCAGAATCCGTCGCATCGTCAGACCTTCCGGATCAGTGTGAAGCTCCGCTTGGCCGGCGCCAGCCGGGAGCGGAGGATTTGGGTGATGGCGGCCAGTGCGGAGTCCTCCGCGCTCTGGGCGGTGGAGACGAGCTGGGTCCAGCGCTCGTCGTCCGCCTCGGCCACGAAGGCGGACACCGCCGCCTGGACGAACTCGGCGATCTCCTGCCCAGCGGCCCCTGCGGCCTGCGCCACGCGGGCGCCGAGTTCAGGGTCGGTGGTCGCGAGCCAGGGTTCGATGCGGGCGGCCGCGCCGGCCTCCGAGATCAGGTCCCCGAGCGTCAGCGAGCCTTCCCGCACCGCGCCGTCCGGCGCCAGGCTCAGCGCCACGCCCTGCATCCGGGCGCGGGCGGCGAGCTCGGCGGCGTAGCGGGCGGCGGCGCGCGCCCAGGCCCGGCTCTCCAAGTGCAGCCGGATGCGCTCGGCGACCACCTCGAAAGGCAGCGCCTTGGGCTCGATCAGTCGGTCCAGCCGCAGGACGTGCCAGCCGAACTGCGAGCGGACCGGGGTCTCGCCGATCTGGCCGGGCGCGAGTTGCAGCAGCGCCTGCTCGATCTCGGCCACGAGGTCGCCGCGCCGCAGCTGCCCCAGCGCGCCGCCGACCTTGCCCGAAGGACAGGTCGACAGGGTCTGCGCCAGCGGACCGAACAGCTCCGGCCGGGTGAGCAGGTCGACGACGGCGCCGTAGGCCAGCAGCCGCGCCGCCTCGTCCGCCTCGCCGGTCTCGTCCTGGGGTTCGACCAGGATGTGCGAGGCCTCGTACAGCAGGGGGCTGACGAAACGGTCCTTCTGCGCCTCGTAGAAGCGGAGCATCTCGGCGTCCGTCGGCGGCTCGTATTCCACCTCGGCGTCGAGCACCGCGCGGACCAGCGCCTCCTCGGGCGTCTCCTCGCGGCCGGCTTCGTCGGTCTGCGGCTCGGGGCTGAGCCCCAGCTCCTCCGCGCGCTGCAGGAGCAGCGCGCGGACGGCCAGGGCCTTGGCGGCGGCGTCCCACGCGGCCTGGCCGGTCAGGCTGGGATGGTTCTGGGCCTCCTGGGCGATCAACGCCTCGGGAATCTCCACCCCTTCGACCACGACCGCGCGGTGGCTCATTCCGCCGCCTCCAGCCGGCCGGCCTGCGGACGGGCCGCGGCCTGGGTCGCGTAGACCGGCGGCAGCGGCTCGGGCCGGCGCGGCAGGGCCCGCTTGGTCCGGACCAGCTGCCAGCCGCGGCGGTTCAGGTACCAGACCGGGGCCGAGAGCATGTGAACCAGGCGGGTGAAGGGGAACACCAGCAGGATGGTCAGGCCGAGCGCCAGGTGGGCTTTGAACACCCAGGCGACGTCGGCGACGTTGGCGGCCGCATCGCCCTGGAAGGTGAAGATCCCCTGGGCCCAGTTCATGAACTTCACCATCTCGTGGCCGTCCCTGTGCTGCAGGGAATACGGGATGGTTGTCAGTCCCAGTATGAGCTGGATCAACAACACCACCAGAATAGCGGTGTCGCCGAAGCTCGAGTTGTTGCGAATACGGGCATCCGTCAGACGCCGGTGCAGCAGGAGCGCCCCGCCGGCCAGCGCCAGCAGGCCCGCAAGCCCCCCGGCCACTATGGCCAGCATCTGCTTGGCGCCGTGGCTGACGCCGAGCGCGTCCCACACCGCGATGGGGGTCAGCAGGCCCACGAAGTGGCCGCCGAAAATGGCCAGCACGCCCAGGTGGAACATCACCGAGCCGGCCATCAGTTGCTTGCGGCGCAGCAGCTGCGAGGAGCCGGTCCGCCAGGTGTAGGGCTCGCGGTCGAAGCGGATGACCGAGCCGATCACCAGCACCGACAGGGCGATGTAGGGATAGACGCCGAAGACGATCTGATTGAGGTCCATTGCTGATCAGCTCCTTCAGGCCGCCGCGCCCGCGCGCCGCGGGGCCGGCTTGGGGTCGGCCTGCATGGCCCGCACCATCGCGTCGGCTTTCGGGCAGCCGACGTCGGCGGGGCCGAACGTGACGGCGGTCTCGGCCCACAGCTTGTCCATGGTCTCGAGATCGTCGGGGTCGTCGTCGGGTTCGGCGAGGATGGCCGCCAACGCCTCGCCGTCGGCCTCCCCGGCCAGAGCGGCCAGGGCCTCGAACACCGCCGCGTAGGCGCTCTCGCGCTTGTCCAGCCGCTCGCCGATGGCGCTCAGCACGTGGGCGGCCTCGCCCAGCAGCGAAGCGGCCTCCCCTTCGGGCAGACAGGAGAGGAACTCCAGGAACACCGGCAGGTGGTCCGGCAGTTCGTTGGCCGACAGCTCCAGCCCCTTGCTGCGGTAGAGCTCAAGCAGCGCGACCATCGCCTGGCCGCGGTCGCGGCTCTCGCCGTGCACGTGCTCGTAGAGATTGAGCGACAGCGAGCGGGTCCGGTCGAACAGCCAGACGAAGCGTTCCTGCAGCTCGTAGAGGTCGCCCTCGGCGATCTCCCGCGCCAGCGCGGCCAGGCCGCGTCGGACGCCCGCCGGGACCAGTCCCTCCTGCTCGACGGCCGCGAGGGCCACCGGGGCGAGGTCCTGGGTCACCGGGGTCGGATAGCTGAGCAGCACGCCCAGCGCCTTGTAGGTCTGAGCCATGCCTTAGGCCTCCATGGGGGTCTTGGCGCGCGAGCGCTTCTTCGGCCCGAACAGGCCGAGTTCGGTGGTCCCGCCCGAACAGCCGTTCCCGAAGGTGAAGCCGCACGAGCCGCGCAGGTCGTAGGCGTCCTCGACGGCTTCGCGGTGGGTGGTGGGGATGACGAACCGGTCTTCGTAGTTGGCGATCGCCATGTACCGGTACATCTCCTCGATCTGCTCTGAGAGCAGGCCGACGCGGGCCGCGATGCCGTGGTCCCTGACGCCATCGACGGTCTTGGCCCGCATGAAGGCGCGCATCGCCAGCATCCGCTCCAGCGCCTCGACGACCGGCTGCTCGTCGCCGGCGGTCAGCAGGTTGGCCAGGTACTTCACCGGGATGCGCAGGGACTTCACGTCCGGCATCGCCCCGTCGGTCTCCAGCGCCCCGGCCGAGGCGGCCGCCTGGATCGGCGACAGCGGCGGCACGTACCAGACCATCGGCAGCGTCCGGTATTCCGGGTGCAGCGGGAAGGCGACCTTCCAGTCGATGGCCATCTTGTAGACCGGGCTGCGGCGGGCCGCCTCCAGCCAGGCCTCGGGCACGCCGTCCTGGCGGGCCTGGCGGATCACCTGCGGGTCGTTGGGATCGAGGAAGACGTCGAGCTGGGCCTGGTAGAGGTCCTTCTCGCTGGGCGCCGAGGCGGCCGCCTCGATGCGGTCGGCGTCATACAGCAGCACGCCGAGGTAGCGGATGCGCCCGACGCAGGTCTCCGAGCAGACCGTCGGCTGACCCACTTCGATCCTCGGGAAGCAGAAGGTGCACTTCTCCGACTTCCCGCTCTCCCAATTGTAGTAGATTTTCTTGTACGGGCAGGCCGAGACGCACATCCGCCAGCCGCGGCACTTGTCCTGGTCGATCAGGACGATGCCGTCCTCTTCACGCTTGTAGATCGCGCCCGAGGGGCAGACCGCGACGCACGCCGGGTTGAGGCAGTGCTCGCACAGCCTCGGCAGGTACATCATGAAGGTCTGCTCGAACTGGCCGTAGATCTCCTTCTCGACGCCGTCGAAGTTGTAGTCGGCCGAGCGCTTGGAGAACTCGCCGCCCAGGATCTCCTCCCAGTTCGGGCCCCACTCGATCTTCTCCATCCGCTCGCCGCTGATCTGGGAGCGCGGACGGGCGGTCGGGAAGGCCTTCATCTCCGGCGCGGTCTGCAGGTGCGCGTAGTCGAAGTCGAAGGGCTCGTAGTAGTCGTCGATCTCCGGCAGGTCGGGGTTGGCGAAGATCTTGGCCAGGATGCGCCACTTTGGCCCCATCTTCGGCTCGACCTTGCCGTTGGCCTTGCGGACCCAGCCGCCGTTCCAGCGCTTCTGGTTCTCCCAGTCCTTGGGAAAGCCCACGCCAGGCTTGGTTTCGACGTTGTTGAACCAGGCGTATTCGACCCCTTTTCGGCTGGTCCAGACGTTCTTGCAGGTGACCGAACAGGTGTGACACCCGATGCACTTATCGAGGTTCAGCACCATGCCGATCTGGGCGCGGACCTTCATTATGCGGACTCCTTGGCGTCGGCGGGCTGATCCAGCCAGTCGATCTTCTTCATCTTGCGGACGACGACGAATTCATCCCGGTTCGCACCCACGGTTCCGTAGTAGTTGAAGCCGTAGGAGAGCTGAGCGTAGCCGCCGATCATGTGGGTGGGCTTGGGCACCGTGCGGGTGACCGAGTTGTGGATCCCGCCGCGGCGGCCGGTGATCTCCGAGCCGGGCGTGTTCACGATCTTTTCCTGCGCGTGGTACATGAAGGTCGTGCCTTCGCGGATGCGCTGGGAGACCACCGCCCGCGCGGCGATCGCGCCGTTGGCGTTGAAGACCTCGATCCAGTCGTTGTCGACGATCCCCGCCTTCCTGGCGTCCACCTCGCTGATCCACACCACCGGGCCGCCGCGGTTGAGCGTCAGCATCAGCAGGTTGTCCGAGTAGGTGGAGTGGATCCCCCACTTCTGGTGCGGGGTGATGAAGTTCAGCACGATCTCGGGCTCGCCGTTCGGCTTCATGCCCTTCACGTGCGTGGTCTTCAGGTCGACGGGCGGCCGGTAGACGCAGAGCGCCTCGCCGAAGGCCCGCATCCACAGGTGGTCCTGGTAGAGCTGCTGTCGGCCGGTGAGCGTCCGCCAGGGGATCAGCTCGTGCACGTTGGTGTAGCCGGCGTTGTAGCAGACCTCTTCGCTCTCGATGCCGGACCAGATCGGCGAGGAGATGATCTTCCGCGGCTGGGCGACCACGTCGCGGAAGCGGATCTTCTCGTCCTCCTTGGGCAGCGCCAGGTGGGTGTGCTCCCTGCCCGTCTGCTTCTCGAGCGCGGCCCAGGCCTTGACCGCCACCTCGCCGTTGGTTTCCGGCGCCAGCATCAGCAGCGTCTCGCAGGCGTCGATGTCGGTGTCGATCTTCGCCAGCCCCTGGGTCGGCCCCTCGTCCAGGACCTCGCCGCTGAGGTCCTTGAGCAGCTTGACCTCGTGCTCGGTGTTCCAGGCCAGTCCCTTGCCGCCGTTCCCCACCTTCTCCATCAGCGGGCCGAGGGCGGTGAACCGCTTGTAGAGGTTGGGATAGTCCCGCTCGACGACGGCGACCTGCGGCATGGTCTTGCCGGGGATCGGCTCGCATTCGCCGAGGTACCAGTCCTTGACGTCGAACGGCTGGGCCAGTTCGCCGGCGCTGTCGTGCTGGATGGGCGTCAGGACCACGTCCTGCTCGACGCCCAACACCTCCGGCGCGACCTCCGAGAACTTCTTGGCGATGGCCTTGAAGATCTCCCAGTCCGACTTGCTCTCCCAGGCCGGGTCCACCGCCGCGCTCAGCGGGTGGATGAACGGGTGCATGTCCGAGGTGTTGAGGTCGTTCTTCTCGTACCAGGTGGCGGTCGGCAGGACGATGTCCGAGTAGACCGCGGTGGTGCTCATCCGGAAGTCGAGCGTGACCAGGAGGTCGAGCTTTCCTTCCGGCGCCTTGTCATGCCAGGTGACCTCGACCGGCTTCTGACGGCCCACCTCGCCCAGGTCCTTACCCTGCACGCCATGGTCGGCGCCCAGGAGGTGCTTGAGGAAGTACTCGTGCCCCTTGCCGGACGAGCCCAGCAGGTTCGAGCGCCAGACGAACATGTTGCGCGGCCAGTTGGCCGGGTCGTCCGGGTCCATGCAGCTCATCTCGAGCTGCTTGTTCTTCAGCTCGCGGACCACGTAAGTCTTGGGGTCCACCCCCTCGGCCTTGGCGGCCTTGGCCACCTCGATCGGGTTGGTCTTCAGCGCCGGGGTGGAGGGCAGCCAACCCATCCGCTCGGCGCGCGCGTTGAAGTCGATCAGGCTGGCGTTCCAGGGGCCCTCCGGCGCGGTCGGCGACAGGATCTCGCCCGCCGTCACCGTCTCGTACCGCCACTGGTCGGTGTGGGCGTAGAAGAAGCTGGTGGAGTTCTGCTGCCGCGGGGGCCTGGCCCAGTCGAGGGCGAAGGCCAGCGGCGCCCAGCCCGACTGCGGCCTCAGCTTCTCCTGGCCGACGTAGTGGCTCCAGCCGCCGCCCGACTGGCCCACGCAACCGCACATCACCAGCATGTTGATGGCGCCGCGGTAGTTCATGTCCATGTGGTACCAGTGGTTCATCGCCGCCCCGATGATCACCATCGAGCGCCCGCCGGTCTTTTCGGCGTTGGTGGCGAAGCCCCTGGCCACGGCGATGATCTGGTCGCGCGGGACGGTGGTGATCGCCTCCGCCCAGGCTGGCGAATAGGGCTCCAGGTCGTCGTAGCTCGCCGGCATGTGCTCGCCGCCGAAGCCCTGATCGACGCCGTAGTTGGCCAGGAACAGGTCGTAGACGCTGGCGACCAGCGCCTCCCCGTCCGTCAGCTTCACCTTCTTGACCGGCACGTTGCGGGTCAGCACCGAGGGGTGATCGGTGGTGGCGAACCCGTTGGCGGCGTTGTTGGCGAAATAGGGGAAGCGCACACCGGCGACGTCGTCGTGGATCCCCTTCAGGCCCAGACGCAGGCGGACCTCACGGCCCGAGGCGTCCTTCTCCTCCAGGTTCCACTTGCCGTCCTCGCCCCAGCGGAAGCCGAGCGAGCCGTTCGGCACGACGATCTGGCCGGTGGTCTCGTCGACCGCCACCGTCTTCCATTCGGGATTGTTGGCCTGGTCGAGCGCGCCGTCGAAGTCGGCCGCGCGGACCAGCCGCTCCGGCACGTAGCCGCCGTCCTGCGGGACCAGCCGGACCAGCATCGGCAGGTCCGAATACTTGCGCAGATACTCCTGGAAGTACGGGACCTGCCGGTCGACGTGGTACTCCTTCAGGATGACATGGCCGAAGGCCATGGCCAGCGCCGCGTCCGTGCCCTGCTTCACCGCCAGCCACAGGTCCGAGAACTTGGAGGCTTCGGAGTAGTCCGGGCAGATCACCACTGACTTGGCGCCGCGGTAGCGGGCCTCGGTGTAGAAGTGGGCGTCCGGTGTGCGGGTCTGCGGGACGTTGGAGCCCCACAGCAGCAGGAAGCCGGAGTTGTACCAGTCGGCGCTCTCGGCCACGTCCGTCTGCTCGCCCCAGGTCTGGGGCGAGGACGGCGGCAGGTCGCAGTACCAGTCGTAGAACGAGCCGCAGGCGCCGCCGAGCAACTGCAGGTAACGGGCGCCCGCGGCGTAGGAGACCATCGACATGGCCGGGATCGGCGAGAAGCCGAACACCCGGTCGGGCCCGTACTGCTTGACCGTGTAGGCGTTGGCCGCCGCGACGATCTCGGTGACCTCGTCCCAGGTGGCGCGCACGAAGCCGCCTGAGCCGCGCATCGAGGTGTAGCTCTGGCGCTTGGCCGGGTCGGCCTGGATCGAGGCCCAGGCCGCCACCGGCGAGTTGTTCGCCCTCGCCTCGCGCCACAGCTTGAGCAGGCGGGAGCGGACCAGCGGATACTTCACGCGGTTGGCCGAGTAGAGGTACCAGCTGTAGCTCGCCCCCCGCTGGCAGCCGCGGGGCTCGTGGTTGGGCAGCTCCGGCCGCGTGCGCGGATAGTCGGTCTGCTGGGTCTCCCAGGTGACGATCCCGCCCTTGACGTAGATCTTCCACGAACAGGAGCCGGTGCAGTTCACCCCGTGGGTCGAGCGCACGATCTTGTCGTGGCGCCAGCGGGACCGGTAGGCCTCCTCCCAGGAGCGGTCATCGTCGTTCGTCACCCCGTGGCCGTTCGAGAACAGCTCGGTCTTGCGCGTGAAGAACGCCAGGCGGTCGAGTGTATGCGACATTATTCGAAAGGTCCGATCACGCAGGTTGTTGGGTGGCGTGGAGCAGCGAAGACTTGCGGGCGTAGAAGGCCCAGTTCAGCGCCACGCAGCTGATGTAGAAGCCGAAGAAGAACAGCAGCGCCGTCTCGGGCCCGCCGGTCGCCTTCAGCGAGTCGCCGAAGGCCAGCGGGATGAAGAAGCCGCCGTAGGCGGCGATCGCGGAGGAGAAGCCCACGATCGCGGCCGACTCCATCTCGGCCGACTTCAGCCGGGTCGGCGCGTCCGCCCACGGCATCAGCCGCGGCATGTCCGAGCGCATGATCGCCGGGATCATCTGGAAGGTCGAAGCGTTGCCGACCCCGGTCCAGAAGAACAGCCACATGAAGCTTGCGAAGAAGAGCCCGAAGCTCGGGTCGGCCCCGGTGGCGCCGACGCTGTAGAGCACCGCCAGCACGCCGGCGGCCAGCGACAGGAACACCCAGTGGGTCACGTGCTGGCCGCCCCACTTGTCCGACACCCAGCCGGTCATGGCGCGCGATACGGCTCCGACCAGCGGCCCCAGGAAGGCGAACTGCAGCGAGTTCACGTCCGGGAAGAGGGTCTTCATCAGCAGTGGGAAGGCCGCCGAGAAGCCGATGAAGGAGCCGAAGGTGCCGAGGTACAGGTAGCACATCACCCAGTTGTGCATCCGCTTGAACACAACCGCCTGCTCGCTGAAGGAGGCCCTGGCCGAGGAGATGTCGTTCATCCCCACCCAGGCGGCGATGGCGCCGGCGACGATGAACGGAACCCAGACGAAGCCGGCGTTCTGCAGCCAGATCTGGCTCTCGACGCCCTTCTCGACGGCGATCTGCGGCGCGCCGACCACTGGAGCGAAGGCGCCCATGGCGATCACCAGCGGCACTAAGAACTGCATGACGCTGACGCCGAGGTTGCCGATGCCGGCGTTGATCCCCAGCGCGTTGCCCTTCTCCGCCTTCGGGAAGAAGAAGGAGATGTTCGACATCGACGAGGCGAAGTTGCCGCCCCCGAGGCCGCAGCCGAGGGCCAGGGCCACGAACACCCAGTAGGGGGTCTGCGGGTTCTGCACCGCCAGGCCGATGCCGATCGCCGGGATCAGCAGCGACAGGGTCGAGACGGTGGTCCACAGCCGCCCGCCGAGGATCGGCACGAGGAAGCTGTAGAAGATCCGCAGCGTCGCCCCGGACAGCGCGGGCAGCGCCGTCAGCCAGAACAACTGCTCGGTGGTGAAGGCGAAGCCGACCAGCTTCAGCTTGGCCACGACCATCGACCAGACCATCCAGATCGAGAAGGCCAGCAGCAGGTTGGGCACGCTGATCCAGAGGTTCTTGCTGGCGACCGCCTTGCCGCGCGCCTGCCAGAACTGCGGGTCCTCTGGGCGCCAGTCGGTCAGCACGTGCCGACCGTGTTTGGTGGAAGACATCCTGGTGTTCCTTCCGGGGTTATTCGGCCGCGCGCGCAGGGGCCTGCGGGCCGGTCGGATCGGTGTGGAGGGCGGCCATTTCGGGAAGTTGGGGCAGCTTGCGCAGCTCGCTGGCGGCGGCCTTGGCCTCCATGTTGCGGATGGAGAAGTGCATCCAGGCCGTGGCGATCGCGACCAGCAGGAAGAGCAGCATGAAGCAGCTGGTCCACACGCCGGTCAGGTCGTTCAGCACCCCGAAGGCGATCGGCAGGACGAAGCCGCCCAGGCCGCCGATCATGCCCACCAGGCCGCCCACCGAGCCGATGTGGTTCGGGTAGTAGACGGGGATGTGCTTGAAGACCGCCGCCTTGCCGAGGCTCATCGCGAAGCCGAGCGCGAAGGCGATCACCGTGAAGCCGGTCAGGCCGATGGCCAGGCGGAAGCTGATCGGGCCGTGGATGCCGTCGATCACGTAGCTCGTCGACGGGTAGGACAGGATGAAGGTGGCGATCAGGCTGACGCCGAAGGTCACGTACATGACCTTGCGCGCGCCGATCTTGTCCGACAGCCAGCCCCCGAACACCCGGAACAGCGAACCCGGGATCGAATAGGCGGCGGCGATCATACCGGCCGTCTTGATGTCCAGGCTGTAGACGCCGACCAGGTAGCGCGGCAGCCACAGGGACAGCGCCACGAAGGCGCCGAACACGAAGAAGTAGTAGAGGCTGAAGCGCCAGACCTGCAGCTTCTTCAGCGGGCTGAGCTGCATCCAGGTGGCCTCGGCCTTCTCGCCGGTCTGGCGGCGACGGACGAGGTCCGGATCGTCCTTGGTCAGCAGGAAGAAGACCACGCCGGTGACGGCCAGCACCACGGCCCAGACCTGGGCCACCGCCTCCCAGCCCATCGCCAGCATGACGAACGGGGCGCAGAACTTGGTCACCGCCGCGCCGACGTTGCCGGCCCCGAAGATGCCCAGCGCCGTGCCCTGCTTCTCCTTGGGGAAGAACTTGGCGACGTAGGCGACCCCCACGGCGAAGCTGCCGCCGGCGATGCCGACGCCGAGCGCGGCCAGCAGGAACTGCGGATAGGTCTCCGCGTAGGAGAGCATCCAGGTCGCCGCGGCGGCCGAAAGCATGACCACCAGGCTGACCACGCGGCCGCCGTACTGGTCGGTCCAGACCCCCAGAAGCACGCGGATCAGGGAGCCGGTGAGGATGGGCGTGCCGACGAGAAGGCCGAACTGGGATTCGTTGAGGCCCAGCTCCTGTTTGATCTGCACGCCGATGATCGAAAAGACCGTCCACACCGCGAAGCACGCGGTGAAGGCGATGGTGCTGAGCCAGAGCGCCGTCTGCGAGCCCGGCGCGGCGCTTGTGGTGGGAACGCTCATGTCCGCCCCCCAATTCGTAGCGAGGCCCCATGCCCCGTCCGTCGCCTGCCTAGATGGAGCGGCTCGCGTATCGCCGGTTTGATCGAGGTCAATCACGGCCAGTTTTTCGGGCCGTTTTACCTGCTCACGTAGAGAGTAGATAAATCGATGTACGTAGATCTACTTATCTAGTCTTGTCGCTCTCGGCAGAACCGGTTGACGCTCGTCAAGCATGCGCTTGCTCGATCCGGGGAACTTCTCAGCTTTGATGCAAATCAAGGCCGAACAGCATCAGGCAAGGCAAAGGCATGGCGGTCAAGGGAGACGATTCCGCCAATGCCGATGCGCGATTCCGACCTCGAACGTGTGAGGGCGCTGCCGTGGTTCTCGGTCGCCTCCGAGTCCACGTTCAGGGACGTCACGGCGGGCGCCTTCCTGCAGCGCTTTCCCGCCGGCGCCACGCTGCTGCTGGAGGGCGACCGGGTCGACTTCCTCTATGTGCTGCTCGACGGCCTGGTGCAGCTCGAGGGCTCGTGGAACGACAAGGACACCATCCTGGCGGTCCTGCGGCCGGTCTCCACCTTCATCCTCGCCGCCGTCGTGCTCGACGCCGACGCGCTGATGAGCGCCCAGACGATCGAGCGCAGCGACATTCTTATGATCTCCGGCGAGGCGCTTCGGCGCTCCATGCAGGCCGACCCTGTGTTCGGCTTCGCAGTCGCCCAGGAACTGTCCGGCTGCTACCGGGGCCTGGTGCGCGCGATCAAGAACCAGAAGCTGCGCGGCGGCGTCGAGCGCCTGGCCAACTACCTGATCACCCAGAAGATGCGGCACGGCGGCGTCGAGACCTTCACTCTGCCGCACGAGAAGCGGGTGCTCGCCTCCCTGCTCGGCATGACGCCCGAGAACCTCTCGCGCGCCTTCGCGACGCTCTCCGACTACGGAGTGATCGTGAACGGGCCCGAGGTGACCATCGCCCGGCCCGTGGTGCTGGAGCGACTCGCCAAGCCCACCCCGCTGATCGACAACCACCAGCCGATCACCAGCGAACTGACCAGCAAGGCCGAGCGCGAGCGCTGGCCTGTCGCCAGCGCCGCCAGCGGATAGCCATCGCGGCTAGACTTCGGTCAAGCGGCGGCTTGACCCATTTTCCGCCCTGCGACGCCTTCGCTGCGGTTCACGGCGCCGCACCTCCTCCGGCAAAGCTCCCAGTAGAGGAGTTCCGCTCTTGCCCAGTAATCCCCGGGGCTGGCGGCGTTCGGGCCCGTCCGCGGGACCTGCGCCGAATCCCCTTCCCCGCCTGCTGGCGCCGCTGGCGGCGCCGGCCGAGATCGTTCTGTCGCACGCCGCCCGCCGCCTCGCCCGCCGCCGTCCCGACGTCTTCGAGCGCCTGGGCGAGGCCCGCACCGCGGTCTTCCTGATCGTCCCCGACGAATCCCCCTTCGCCTTCCGGCTGGAGCCCGACGGCCCGCGCGCACGCGTGCTCATCCTGCCGCGCGAGCGGACGGGCCTTTGCACCACCAGGATCGCCGGCCGCTTAGCCGACCTCCTGGCCCTGTTCGACGGCAGCCTGGACGCCGACGCGGCCTTCTTCGCCCGACGCGTGCGCGTCGAGGGCGACACCGCCGCGCTCACCGCCCTGCACAACGCGCTGGAGGCGGCCGAGCTCGAGCTCGTCGACCTTGCCCCGCTGCCCGAAGCCCTGCGCCGCCCCGCGCTGGCCGCCTGGCGGACCCTCAAGCGCGTGCACGCCGCCGTCCGTCCCGCCGCCGGAGCCGTCTGACCATGGTCGAACTCGTCTGCCCCGCCGGCTCGCCGGCCATGCTGCGCGCCGCCGTCGAGGCCGGCGCCGACAGCGTCTATTGCGGCCTGCGCGACGCCACCAACGCCCGCAACTTCCCGGGCCTGAACTTCTCGCCCAAGGAGCTGGCCGAGTCCGTCGAATGGGCCCACGCCCGCGGCGCCAAGGTGCTGGTGGCGGTCAACACCTTCGCCCGGCCCGGCGAGATCCAGCTCTGGCGCGACGCGGTCGACGTCGTGGCGGACTGCGGGGCCTACGCGATGATCTGCGCCGACCTCGCGGTCCTCGCCTACGCCCGCGAACGTCATCCCGGCCTCAGGCTCCACCTCTCGGTCCAGGCCGCGGCCGGCACGCCGGAGGCGCTGGCCTTCTACGCCCGCGAATACGGCGTGAAGCGGGTGGTGCTGCCGCGCGTGCTCACCGTCGAGGAGATCCGCGGCCTGGCCGACGGCGCGCCGGTCGAAACCGAGGCCTTCGTCTACGGCGGCCTGTGCGTGATGGCCGAGGGCCGCTGCGCCCTCTCTTCCTATGCCGCCGGCCGGTCGCCCAACGTGGCCGGCGTCTGCTCGCCGCCCGAGGCGGTCACCTTCTCCGAGGAGGGCGGCGTCCTGACCACCCGGCTTGGCGGCTTCGCGCTCGACCGCTTCGAGGACGGCGCTCGCGCCGGCTATCCCACCCTCTGCAAGGGCCGTTTCCGGGCCGCCGACGAGCTCGCCTACCTGTTCGAGGACCCGGTCAGCCTGAACGCCATGGGCCTCCTGGCGGGGCTGCGCGAGGCCGGGGTCACCGCTGTGAAGGTCGAGGGTCGGCAGCGCGGCAAGGCCTATGTGGCGCGCGTCGCAGGCGCCTTCCGCAAGGCGCTCGACGCGCTCGAACGCGGCGAGGACGCCGCCCCCTACGAGCGGCTGCTCACCGACCTGGCCGAAGGCGGCCGCGAGACCACCGGCGCCTACAAGCGGGGCTGGCGATGAGCCGCATCTCCCTGGCCCTCGGCCCGCTGCTGTTCCACTGGCCGGCCGACAAGGCGGCCGACTTCTACGCCGCCGTCGCCGACGAGGCGCCGGTCGAGCGCGTCTACCTCGGCGAGGCGGTCTGCGGACGACGCCTGCCGCGAATGCGGAAGACCTTCGAGGCCGCCGCCGAGCGGCTCGCCCGCGCCGGCAAGGAGGTCGTCTGGACCAGCCTGCCCATGCCCGCCACTCCCGGCGAGCGCCGCGTACAGGAGGGCGTGCTGCGCAACGGCGACAGCCTGGTGGAAATCAACGACGTCTCGGCCCTGATGCAGATGACCCCGGACCGCCCGTTCGTCGCCGGTCCCCTGCTCAACATCTACAACGAGGCCGCTGCGGCCGAGCTGAAGGCCCGGGGGTGCGTGCGCCTGTGCGGCAATGTCGAACTCTCGCTGGAGGCCCTGGGCGCCATCCACCGCGGCTGCCCGGATCTCGAGATCGAGCTGTTCGCCTTCGGCCGGCTGCCGCTGGCTCTGGCCGGCCGCTGCCACCACGCTCGTCTTCACAACCTGCACAAGGACTCCTGCCAGTTCGTCTGCGAGCGCGACACCGACGGCCTGGCCGTCGACACGCTGGAGGGCCGCCCCTTCCTGGCCCTCAACGGCGTGCAGGTGATGTCCCACGGCGTCCAGCTCGCGGCCCCGCCCGTGGAGGATTTCCGCAAGGCCGGGATCGTCGCCCTACGCCTCTCGCCCCAGGACCTGGACATGGCCGAGGTCGCCCGCGGGTTCCGCGACTACTGCGACGGCCGGCTCGAGGGCGCGGCTCTGCGCGCCCGGCTCGAGGCGCTGAACCCGCCCGGCGAGTTCGTGGACGGCTATCCGCGCGGCCTCGCCGGCTGGCGATCGGGGGCCGAGACGTGAGCACCACGTCCGACGACTTCGACGTGCTCGTCCTCGGCGGCGGCATCGCCGGGGTCTCGGTCCTGGCCCAGGTCGCCCCCCATGCCCGCGTCGCGCTGGTCGAAGCGGAACCGGCGCTCACCTACCACACCACCGGCCGCTCGGCGGCGATGTATGCGCCCGGCTACGGCGGCCCGGCCGTCGAGCCGCTGACCGCCGCCAGCGAGGCTTTCTTATTCGATCCGCCGGCGGTGTTCGGCGGCCCGCTGGCCCTCTCACGTCCGATCCTGCACCTGGCCGGGCCCGGCCAGCTCGACGCCCTCCTCGCCCAGTCGCGCGAGCGAGCCCGCGACCGGAAGCTGCGCTGGATCTCGCCGCAGGAGGCGGTCGCCCAGGCGCCCATCCTGCGGGCGAGCCGCATCACCGCCGGCCTGCTCGACGAGCGCGGCGCCGACCTCGACGTCGCCCGGCTGCACGAAGGCTTCCTCAAACAGGCCCGCGCCGCCGGGGCCGCGGTGTTCATGGGCGCAGGCCAGCCCAACCTCTACCGGGTCGACGGGGCCTGGCGGATCGTCGCGCACGAACTCGACCTGCGCGCTCGGGTGGTGGTCAACGCCACCGGCGCCTGGGCCGACGCCACCGCCCGCCAGGCCGGCGTCCGGACGCTGTCCCTGAGAGCCCTGTCGCGCACCGTGGTGCTGGTCGAACCGCCCGCCCTGCCCAGCTTCGAGGCGTGGCCCACCGTCATCGACGCCGAGGAGCGCTACTACTTCCGCCCCTTCTCCGGCCGCCTGCTGGTGACATCGGCCAACGAAACGCCCAGCCGCCCGTGCGACGCCTCGCCTGACGAGATGCAGGCCGCCCTGGCGCTCCACAGGTTCGACGAGGCCTGCGACCACAAGGTCGAGCGGATCGTCCGCAAATGGGCGGGGTTGCGCACCTTCGCGCCCGACCGTGCGCCGGTCATCGGCTGGTCGGCGAATGCGCCGGACTTTTTCTGGCACGCCGGCCTCGGCGGCTTCGGCATCCAGACCGCTCCGGCGGCCTCGCGCCTCGCCGCTTCGCTGATTCTCGGCGCCCCGCTTCCCGCCGATCTCGCCGCGCACGGCGTCGATCCGCAGCGCTACGCCCCAGGCCGCGACCCCGCCAGGCGTCCTCTGCAACTCGTCTGACTCGCCTCCCCCCGGTGGCTGGGGCCGGGATGAAAGGCCGATGAGGCGCTGAGGCCAGATCCTTCTCCCCTTGTGGGAGTGTTGCGAAACCTGCTGGACGTGATTCCCTGGTGTTGGATCAGGAGTGCGTCGATGGCGGTGAAGCGGACGGATCAGCTGGGATTTGCGGATGCGCTGATGGCGGGGCGCGGCTCGCC
>Ga0172382_10003303_pt1 | contig 25691 bp, 15 predicted proteins | sample Leawel138RmetaG_FD_122245 | JGI IMG/M metagenome (GOLD analysis project Ga0172382, IMG submission 122245) | Leachate microbial communities from a municipal landfill in Southern Ontario, Canada - Leachate well 138R metaG | ecosystem: Engineered > Solid waste > Landfill > Unclassified | place...
AGACGTGCTCCCGAACGAGATGCGCCGCCCGTCGCGCCTCAGGGGACGGTTAGCTCAGTTGGTAGAGCACTGTGTTCACATCGCAGGGGTCACTGGTTCGAGTCCAGTACCGTCCACCATTGAATTCACGAAACAATTCAATGGGTTAACCCCTCGGACAATTCCATAGAAAATCGCTGAAACGCCGGTTTGGCACACTTTTGTCACACTGGATGTTTTCGAATGGCGACGTTTCGCAAACGCGGCACCAAATGGCAGGCTGTTGTCCGCCGCAAAGGTCTGCCGCCTCTAACCAAAACTTTCCCGACCAAAGCCGACGCATCACTCTGGGCGCGTCAGATCGAGCATCAGGCGGATACTGGTTGCTTGAGGGAAGATCCCCGCATTCTCTCTCAGATCACCCTGGGTGACCTGCTCCGGCGATACAAAGACGAAATCACCCCTCGCAAGCGGGGACGCGATCCTGAGACGGCGGTATTGCTGGCGTTACTCAGACGACCGATCTGCGCCTACACGTTGGAACAACTCTCCGCCAAGCATGTGGCCGAGTATCGCGACCAACGGAGGGTGGAAGTTGGCCCGGCTACCGTGAACAAGGATCTGGGACTCATCCAGCACGCAATCAAAATCGGACAGCAAGAATGGGGTCTGCCTATCCCAAGCAACCCGGTGACAATGGTCCGCAAGCTTGTCCGCCCGCCCGGGAGAGATCGACGTCTGAAAGATGGTGAGTTCGAAGCACTAATCGCAGCATCGAAAACCTGCCGCAACAGGCTTATCGAGCCTGTGATCCGACTTGCTGTGGAAACAGCAATGCGGCGAAGCGAACTTCTTGGTTTGCAGTGGCAACACATTGACTTCCAAGCGCGGACAGCCCATCTGCCCCTCACCAAGAATGGCCTCTCCCGCACCATACCTCTAACTCCCGAGGCCATACGGATATTGCGGGAGCGAGAACTGGTGCGGCCACGGAATGAAGTGCTGGCCCTGCCGATGTCTCCGGAAGCTGTAAAACTCTCGTGGCAGCGGATCGTGAAGAAGGCAGGGATTGTTGACCTGCGCTTTCATGACCTCCGGCACGAAGCAACCAGCCGCTTTTTCGAGATGGGATTAAACGTACCGGAGGTGGCGCTTATCACCGGACATCGGGATGGACGCATGCTCTTTCGATACACGCACCTCAAAGCGGAAAACGTAGCTATGAAACTAAGCCAGTTGGCACATTCAGAAAAATTTCAGAACCCCGCCGAGGTCGGCTTCCCAGCCACCTTCCGAACCACCATTGGATCCTAAGGGGGTACACCTTTTTCTGCATGAAAGGTGTCGATTTTCCGCGCAATCACCAGACAAACCGCGCGGTGAAATCTGAAAAAACCAGAACAATTTCACTACCAAAAAGTGAGCACACAAACCAATGATCAACATCGGCGGCAGAGCTAACTACGATTCCCTTCCCGAAGAAATTCGGGGTACCAGAGCCTATATGGACCATCTTCTTGAGGACATTCTCCACCAGGCCAAGAAGATGGCTGCTGAATCTGAGCGCCAAGATTCGTTACACCGCGCACGCATGTTCGCACTTCGTGATCGCTTCGAAGAGCTTGTTGCGGAATATGCGGAGAACAAAATGAAAGTGAGAACCTTCTGGGCCGAAAGAAAATGAAGAACCCAGTCTGCCAGTTGGGCGTGTCGCGCAGGGCTAGACCTTACGGCATCGCAATGGGACTCACTTGGCTATAAATAACAATAGTGGAGCGAGACTCATTGCCGAGAACCTCTCGCCGCGCTCCCCTGAGTGTTACACCCCGACAGGTTGGTGACTCACAGTCCAGAGTGCTCAGATCATTGCAATTTCAGACGCTCACGAAAGCAGACATTAGACGGGCGTAACCTACACCGTCCAGCTTGCGGATAGTGCCTCGGCCTGACGCAGCACGGTCTGCACAGCCTCGTCCTGCATATCCGGCGGATAGCCGTGCTTGCGGAGTATCCGCTTCACGAGCACCCGCATGCGGGCCCTTGCACTTTCGCGGCGTGACCAGTCCACCGTCACATTGCCCTGAAGGCTTACCAGCAGCTCGTGGGCGATCAGCTTGAGAGCGTCGTTTCCCATCGCTTCGACAGCGCTCTCGTTCTCCGCGAGAGCGTCATAGAAGGCAATTTCGTCCTGGGTGAGCCCCTCCTCCACGCCCCGCTGCCTCGCGGCGCGGACGTCCTTCGCCAGCTCGATCAGTTCCTGCATCATCTCGACGGTGCTGATGGCGTTGGCGTGATAGCGAGCAATCGCGGCCTCCAAACGCTCTGAAAAGCGTTTGGTCTCGACGACGTTCGTCTTGCTACGGGAACGGATCTCGTCATTGAGGAGCTTGCGCAGCGCTTCGAGTGCCAGGTTCTTCCTTTGAAGCTGCTGAACCTCGGCCAAAAACTCATCCGACAGGATCGAGATGTCGGGTGTCGTGATGCCGGCGGCCGCAAGGATGTCGACGATCTCGGTCGAGACGACGGCTCGATCCAGAATCTGCTGGATCGCGAATTCCCGGTCCGCACCGGAAAGACCCATCGCATCGGCGGACTTCACCAGCGCGACACGTACAGTCTGGAAGAAGCCTACCTCGTCTCGAAGATGGCGCGCTTCGTCGCTGCCGGAGGCGAGAGCGAAAGCCTTGGAGAGCGCGAGCATGGCGTCCTGATAACGACGGTTCTCCCGCCGCTTGCCATCCTCGGTCTTCTCGCGCGCCGATGCCTCATGCTGCTTTCCGAGAATCCAGTCGACCGCCCCGGCAAGCACGGCAAGCCGCTCATGACCCGTCCCGGCAAGGCCGCTCGCATAGTCGAAGCCGTGATACATCGCCTTCACGATGTCGAATTTCTCGATGAGCGCCGCGACAGCCTCCGCCTCGTCGATGCCTGCCTGACGCTGGTCGTCGGCCGAATACTGGCTGAGGGCGCTTTTGAGGTTCTGCGCGATGCCGATGTAGTCGACGACAAGCCCGGCGGGCTTGTCGCGGAAGACGCGGTTGACGCGGGCAATCGCCTGCATCAGCCCATGTCCGCGCATCGGCTTGTCGACATACATGGTGTGCATCGAGGGCGCGTCGAAGCCGGTGAGCCACATGTCGCGGACAATGACGAGCTTCAGCGGATCGCCGGGGTTCTTCGCACGCTTGGCAAGAAGATCGCGGCGCGACTTGGTGCCGATATGCGGCTGCCAGTCCTGCGGATCGGCGGCCGAACCCGTCATCACGACCTTGATCATGCCTTCGGCATCGTCGTCGCTGTGCCACTCGGGACGCAATTCGACGATCTTGCGGTAGAGCGCGACGCAGATGCGCCGGCTCATGCAGACGATCATGGCCTTGCCGTCCATGGCGCCCACGCGTTCCTCGAAATGACGGACGAGGTCTTCCGCAACCATGGAAAGCCGCTTGTTAGAGCCGACCAGCGCCTCGACGGTCGCCCATCGCTGCTTGATTTTCTCCTGCTCGGTGACGGCTTCGTCCTCGGTCAGTTCCGCAATCTCGGCGTCGATCCGCGGCTTTTCGTCCTCCGGCAGTTCGATGCGCGCGAGGCGGCTCTCGTAATAGATCGGAACGGTGGCGCCGTCCTCGACCGCGCGGCTGATGTCGTAGATGTCGATATAGTCGCCGAAGACGGCCGGCGTGTTGACGTCGTCCTTCTCGATGGGCGTCCCGGTGAAGCCGATGAAGGAAGCGTTGGGCAGCGCATCGCGCAGATATTTGGCAAATCCATAGGCCATCTCGCCGGTCTTGCGCTCGATACGCGCGCGAAAGCCATACTGGCTGCGATGCGCTTCGTCGGCGATGACGACGATGTTCCGTCGTTCGGAGAGGACCGGATAGTCCGCCTCGCCCGTCAGCGGTGAGAATTTCTGAATGGTGGTGAAAACCACGCCGCCCGAGGCGCGGCTCAGCGCCGCCCGCAAATCCTCGCGGCTCTCGGCCTGAACCGGCGTCTGACGGATCAGGTCGCGGCACATCCAGAAAGTCGCGAAAAGCTGGTCGTCGAGATCGTTACGGTCGGTAATGACGACGATGGTCGGATTCTCGAGTTCGGGATGGCGAACCAGTTGCCCGGCATAGAAGGCCATCAGGAGGCTCTTGCCCGAGCCCTGCGTGTGCCAGATGACACCGATGCGCTTGTCGCCCTTCTGGTAGGACCCGACGCCCGGCAGGCCGAACGTGGTGGGGTCCTCGCCGAAACCCGGCGCCCTCGCCTCGCCCTCCTTGTTGAGCGCGAGCGCGCGCAACGTCGAGGCGACCGCGCGCTTCACTGCATGGAACTGGTGATAGCCGGCGATGATCTTCGCAAGGTCCGATCCCGTCTCACCGAAGACCGTGAAGTCGCGCAACAGGTCGAGCAGGCGGCGGGGTTCGAAGATGCCTTCGATCAGCACCTGAAGCTCGGGCGACCCCTTGGCGGCGACCACCTCGCCGTCGGTGGTGCGCCAGGGCATGAAACGCTCGCGGTCGGCGGTGAGCGATCCGACGCGCGCCGTCAGCCCGTCGGAAATAACAAGAACGGCATTGGCGCGGAAGAGCGAGGGGATCTGCGTTTTGTAGGTCTGAAGCTGGTTATGCGCGCCGGCGAGCGTGGCGCTCTCGCCGCCCGGGGCCTTCAGCTCGATGACGCCAAGCGGCAACCCGTTGACAAAAACGACGATGTCCGGCCGCCGGTTGACGCCACCCTCGACAACCGTGAACTGGCCGGTCGCAAGCCAGTCATTCGCGAAGGGATCGTCGAAATCAATCAGGCGCACCTTGTCGCCGCGGATCGTTCCGTCCTCGCCGTAAAACTCGACGTCGACGCCTTCCACCATCAGTCTGTGGAGACGCCGGTTCTCCTCGACCAACGAGGGCTTTTCGGTGGCGACGATCTTGCGCAGCGCGTCGCCCCGCGCCTCAGCGGGAATGGAAGGATTCAACCTCTCAATGGCAGCGGTGAGGCGCTTCAACAGCAGCACATCGGCATAGGCTTCCCGCTCCGGTGTCTTCCCGTCCGGACCGATGTCTGCCTCGAAGGCGACGGCATAGCCGAGAGAGCGCAACTGCCCGAGGAACAGGCTCTCAACCTCAGCCTCGGAGATGAAGGCCATCAGAAACATTCCCGCTGGAACACCGGCACGAAAAGCAGATGCTCGTCGGTCTCTTCGAGCGCCATTGAGATGTTCATCGAATCCCCCGAAAGCCCGCTAGAACACCCTACAAGGATACAATCTCGCGAAGATACTGCCTAATCCCGGTGTCCTTCACCATCCTCCGCATCAGGAGAAGATTCTCCGATCAAGGCGACACCGTGAAGCCCATTATTCTTCAGATACATCTCAAGTTGATCCTCAGCCTCAGGAAGTTTTTCGAGCATTTGAACCCATGGAGGAGCGTTGTTGCTGAGCTCGAATGACAGCGCCGGGGCGTCCCTGAAGCGCACATCTGCTGTGTCCCCCAATCCGGCGTATAGAAGTTGCAATACGGAAGCAATCCGGACAGGCAAAGAACCTGTGCCCCGCGTCATCGGACAAGGGCAGACGAGGCAATGCCACGGCCTCAATAGAGCGATGTCCCCTGGAGTTGGTTTATCGGTCGCAGGAATTGCTGTTACAGGAGCAACAGCGCATCCCCATGCTCCGGGTCCCAGCACGTCCGGCCAGCACCTAGTCGTGCAGGGGTACATCGACCATTCGGGACCGGGGCCATTGTAGAAGACGTAGATGGGGATGGCTGTTCCACAGTTATTCCTGAGGTCTTTGATCTGGTGTCCTGCACCATTGAGACTTTCGTATCTGCCGGATCGGAATTGTCTCTTTGCCTGCACGCGAAGATGGATTCCTCTTCCGGTCCAATCTCTGATCCAGAAATCCCAGTCCGCCCCCGTCGGCAAACCGCCCGTAGCCATCGTACCTGTCCCCTCTTCGGGCTTTGTCCACGCGCGAATGAGCAAGCCGCGGCGGGAATGTCGCTCTGCCAGTTTGAGCAAAAGACTTTCGGTAATCGTTTCTTCGTTGAAAGAAACTCCATGGCGCCACGAGCGGCCTATTTTTCCCATTGTCCATTGGGCTAGCTCGCGAAATGACCAGCATAGATCCCGTCGATGAATATATGTCACGAAGTAGCCTCCACCATTGCCGCGGCATCCTTCGCGCGGATTTCGCCGGACATGAGCTTAGGAAGGAGGGAATCGCGGATGGCGGCCAGAGTGCGGGTTTCCTTTTCGTTGGATACGATCCGATAAAAAAAGGGCCCGACGGTTGCATCGAAGGCTTGAAGTAGCCTAGGCGTGGCAACGGTTACTTCGATCGGTCTAAAATTCGCTTTGCTGATTTCCTGGAATGTCGATCCGTTGGCGTTTTGATGAACCGTTTCCATATTGGCCTGCGTCCATAGCCAGACGAAGACGTTGGAAAGTCTTTTCCTGCAGATCATCGCAATGAAGCCCTGGTTCACCGCTACAGGTATCTGGGCAATCGCCATATAGCCGATCGGCGCGCGGGAAGAAAGAAGCACGGTCCCCACCGGAAGCAAGCCGGAGCCGACCTGCGCGAGTCCGGCGTCGGTGATATGGCGCTCTGTGCTCAACAGCACCGGAGTGCTCAACGAGGAAAGGTCTTTAGGTGTTGCCCATGAGATGTCGCCATTCCAGAAAGCAGCCTCCTTGGTGCTGGGAGTTGACCCACCAACAACGTCAACCTCCTGTCCGATGGTGGACGTGACCCACTCTTCCGGTTTTCCCTCGTCATCAAGGTGATCTGGAAAGAGGGTCCAGATGTCCGGCGCAAGGTAAGGCGAACGGCCTTCCATCTTCGCGTGGGTCGGGCCGAAATCGACGAACCAGTCCTTGAAGATCGCCCGTGCCGCCGCCTCCAGCGTCTCGTTCATCCGCCGGGTTACTTCGATCTTGTCATCGAGAACGCCGAGGATCGATGCAATGGCTTGCTGTTCTGAAAGCGGGAGATCTGGAATTGGCAAATTTTGCAATTTGTCGGTCGGAAGGCGACCTGTTCCGTGCCCCGCAGATTCAACTGAGGTCAGCAGATCGCCCACTTTCGCCCGCATCGCGAAATATAAAAAGCGTCCGTCGACGATGGACTTCGGGATAATTGCCTTGATGTCCTGATTGAAGGACATTTGGGTACGTGGGCGGACAATACGGATTTCGTTGTGAAGGGACATCCCGCGAACCGCAATGAAAAGGCTGTTTGGCGGCGCCAATCGCGTCCCATTACCGATTGCGGCTTCGGTGACCGTATCCGTCGTAGTCCCGTCGAAACGCGACATATCCTTAGGTGTGAGCCAAGGGATTCCGCCGTTCCAGTATTCAGCTTTTCCCTTGGCGGGGGTTCCGCCAGATGAAAAGGTCGCAAAGTCGGAAAGAGGTCGGGTTTCGAATACCATCACCGCCCTCCCGACACATCGAGGAACAGCCGCAGCAGCGCGGTGTTGATGTAATAATTGTTCCGCCCGGCCGGGTGCTTGCGGACGAAGCCGTGTTCGGCCAGCGTGTCGAGATATTTCGCCGCTGTCTGGCGGGTGACGCCGAGATCGTTCATCACGAATTCGATGCGCGTATAGGGATGGCGGAAGAGATTGTTGAGAAGGTCCTGCGAATAGAGCTTCGGCAACTCGCTCCGTATACGGTGCTTCATGTCCGCCATCTGTCCGCGCATGCCTTCGACGAGACCGAGCGTCGTTTCCGCCGTGGAGGCCACCGCCTCCAGCATGTAGAGCACCCATGCCTGCCAGGCTTCCGCCGCGCCCTCCGCGTCGCGCACGCCCTGAAGCAGGCGGTAGTAGTCGTCCTTGGTGCGGGTGATGTGACGGCTGAGATAGAGGATCGGGATTTCGAGCAGCCCCGTCCGCGTGAGATAAAGGACATTCAGGATGCGGCCGATCCGGCCATTGCCGTCCGGGAAGGGATGGATGCTTTCGAACTGGTGATGGATGAGCGCCATCTTGATCAACGAATCGAGGAGGCAGGCCTCGTCCTCGTTGATGAAATGCTCCAGCGCCGTCATCAGCGCGACGACCTCGCCTGCATCCTGCGGCGGCACATAGACGATCTCGCCCGTGCCGTCATGCTTGAGCGCGGTCCCCGGCGTGGCGCGGAAGCCGTCATCCCGTCCCTTCAGGAGCTGGAACATGCCGATCAGCGTGTTGTTCGCGAGGATGCCGCCCTTGTCGCTCAACTGGCTAAAGCCGAGCCTCAGCGCGTCCCTGTAGAGAGCGACTTCCTTCGCCGCCGCCGATTGCAGCCCTTCCGGAAACAGTTCGGCCTGGAACAGCTCGTCCTGCGTGGTGACGATGTTCTCGATTTCGGACGAGGCCTTGGCTTCCTGCAGGGCAAGGCTATCTATCAGGATGCCCTTATTGGGGATGGTCGCGGCGCGCCCCTTCAGCTCCGCCAACGCCCTGTTCGCCGCCGCCAGCGCCTTAAGCACCGGCACCGTCTCCAGTTCCACGGGTGGCGGCAGAGGCGGCAGCCTGTAGGTCGGCTTTAACATGTCGCGGACCATATGTTAATAAAAGTAGATTTTTTTAACATGTTGGAGGTGACATGTATACTAAAGAGCCCCTACACCCTAATCATTTTACCATAACAGAAGACAGGCGCTCGCGGATTGTCGCCGTCAGCCGCTCTGCCTCCGCGAATTCGGCATCAAGTTTTTTCTGCAGCATCGCGAAACGTTCTGCGAAGGGTACAGCGTCCTCTTCCGCCTCCGCTGCGCCAACATAACGCCCCGGCGTGAGGACATGACCATGGCTTCTGATCTCCTCCAGAGAAGCAGATTTGCAGAAGCCAGGCACGTCCTCATAAGCCCCTGCCTTCGCCTCACCACGCCAGGCATGATAAGCGCGTGCGATCTTGGCGATGTCGTCGTCTGATAGTTCCCTCCGTGTACGGTCCACCATGTGGCCGAGCTTGCGCGCATCGATAAAGAGGATCTCGTTACGCCTGTCACGCAGCTTCTCGTTACGGGCGATACCGTTGGAGCGGTCACGGGCGAGAAACCAGAGGCATACGGGGATCTGCGTCGAATAGAAGAGCTGGCCGGGTAAAGCCACCATGCAATCAACGACTCCCGACTCGTCTCCTACCCCCTCTATCAACGCGCGACGGATTTCTCCTTCCCCCGATTGCGTCGATGACATGGAACCATTCGCCAGCACCACGCCAGCCGTGCCGGATGGTGACAGATGATGAACGATGTGCTGCACCCAGGCGAAGTTCGCATTGCCTGCCGGCGGCACCCCGTATTTCCAGCGCACATCCTCGCGCAGACGGTCACCTCCCCAATCGGAAATATTGAAGGGAGGATTGGCGAGGATGTAGTCAGCGCGAAGATCACGGAGCTCATCCTTGTGGAAGCTGCCTTCGCTATTCCAGCGGATGTCCGCATCAATGCCGCGAACAGCAAGGTTCATTTTGCACAGTCGCCAAGTCGTGTAATTCGATTCCTGCCCATAAATAGCGATGTCGCCAATGCGGCCTTCATGCTCCTCTACGAACTTTTCGGACTGAACGAACATGCCGCCCGAACCGCAGCAAGGGTCGTATACGCGGCCCCTATAGGGCTCCAACATTTCGACCATGACGCGAACGACGGAGCGCGGTGTATAAAACTCACCGCCTCGCTTGCCTTCCGAGCCCGCGAACTGGCCGAGGAAATATTCATAGACCCGGCCCAGAACATCCCGTGACTTCCCCCTCTCCTGCCCCAGAGCGATGCCCGAAATGAGGTCGATCAACTCGCCCAGCATGACGGCATTGAGTGCAGGACGCGCATAGTCCTTCGGGAGTACACCTTTCAAACCCTCATTGCGCTTTTCGATTGCAATCATCGCTTCGTCAATCAGCTTGCCGATGCCGGATTGCTTTGCATTCGCCTGTAGATGCGACCATCGCGCCTCCTTCGGTACCCAGAAGATATTATCAGCAGAGTACTCGTCAGGGTCTTCTGCACCTTCGGGATAATCAGCCAGCAGCTCGGCGCGCTTCGCCTCGAAACTGTCCGAGATGTGCTTGAGGAAGATCAGCCCCAGCGCGACATGCTTGTAGTCGGAGGGCTCCATGTTGCCGCGCAGCTTGTCCGCTGCTTTAAAGAGTTCAGCCTCAAAGCCAAGATCACCCTTGGTCACATGCGATTTCTTTGCTGCAGCGGCCTTCTTCACCTTCTCCCCACGCTTTTTCGGCTGCCCGCTGGACATACTTCCTCTTTCTATTTTGCGAATGGCACTTCTTGGCCGACGTGTTGCCCCCGTCGCCTCCCCAGACCTCATGACTTTAGCGAATGTAAAGCGAAGCCTGAACAATCGAAAGTACGATCGGCCAGGACGTCGGGAGCTAGACCATTGAGGGGATCTGACTCCCATAAAGGCCGCTTTGCGCCACAAGCGGACGTTACTCGTCACGAGGGGTAAGTCTTGGCGGGTAGTCATCCAGTGAAGGATTTTACCTGAACGCCCTTGAAAGCCTCGGTCTGCTCAAGCGCGGCACTTCGACGATCGCCGAGGTCGATCAACGCATCGAGAATCCGCAAGAGACCCTGTGCCTGGTCCGGCCTGAGGGGGAAATTGGCGTCGGCGAGCCTCTGCACCACCGCTGCGGTTCGGGTGGGGAGACTGGTTCCAACCCAATCGCCCTTTGCTTTGTCCACACTCGCAATGATGGCGCTCACTTGCTCGATAAACGGATCGAGCGGATACGCTGTCCCCGCACGTTGGCAAAGCAACAGAAATTTCGACATCACGAAGACGGACCATCCGGTTGCCTTTACCAACCGCGTGACCGTGGGCATGACGAGACCGATCTCGGACCAGTCGCCATTTACAAAGCGGGCAGCGCCCATCGCGCGCTCGACATTCACCACTAGGAGCGCCTCGATGATCTTCGGTATTTCATGACCAGAAACCTCGCCAGCTCGATAGCCTCCCGGCAGAAATGTGCTGTCGCCGATCACGTGTTCGGCACAGAGGTCAAGCAAATCAAAGGTCCTCGATGGGATAACGGCCGCATCCAAGATGTGCCGAGTAACCAGACGATCCGTGAATGCCGCGACGACCTGGAGTTCGTTGTCGTTGTGGTTCTGAACAAAGGGACCGATGAACTCCGTCTTGACGAGGGCTAGATCAAAGAACGGCGCTGCCCGCGCCAGGACATCACCCAACGCGTCGTTCCAACCAATTAGGTCGGTGGCACGGTCCCGTCTCCGCCGCGTCCCGCCCGGCGGGTTCATTCGCAGCACCGTCCAATTGACGATGCTTCGGATCAAGGGAAGGACGTGCGGCTTCGCTTCGTCGGAGGCACACCAAGTTTCGACTGGGAAATTCTCAAGGTACTTCTCGGCACGTTGGGCGTCGAACAGCGGATCAGGCTCCGCCCACTTGGCGGTCGGATCATCGTCGAGATCGTCATCATCGTCATCCGCTCCTGACGCCACTTTGACCCAAGCAGCCGGCAGCGCGGGAAATGGCTCAAGCTTCTTTGCCTTTAGCTTTTTGAGAGCCCGGTCGAGGGCAACTTTCGCGGCCTTCTTCGCGGCGCGACTGTCGCGCTTGCCATTCCCCATGATCACTGGTCGGTAGTAGTGCGATTGTTCCAGGGCGAGTTGGGCGGCGACCCACGACACACAGGGATCGGGGTCTGCAAGCAGCGCCTTGAAGGCGAACTCGGCAGCTTCTTCATGATTATGCGACGTTAGGCGCATCAAGCGTCGTGCCGGCTCTAGGTCAGTTGGATTTGTGCGTCGCAGGTGCAACAGCGCGAAGATGAGTTGAAGGACGGGGTGCCAAGCAATCTTGGAGCCGTAGAAAGACCCCGGTGGCTCCTTCATAGCATCGACGCGCTCCAACACACTGACTGCCCATTCATAGTCGTCAGACGTAGCGTCGTCAAAGCAGACGACGCACGCAGCCACCGCGGCGACGGTACTTTGCGGGGTGTGGTCTTCAACATCCAGCCTCACTCGAAAGAGCTGGTGCTCGTCGAGCGGGCGCGCGATCGCGACCGCGTCAGCGAGCTCTTTCTCGGGATCAAGCGCAAACGAGCGGAGCGATTTCATCGCCCACGCGAGAATACTGCTTTGTTCGAGGTAGACCCTCGCGGCTTCACCACGTTTAATCGTCTCTTCGGAGAGCGGCGGCTGATAAGTGACCATGACCTGGTCATCAGGCGTTCGGTATGCCTGATAGTTTTCCACGACGGCTAGCGACGCGTACTCTTCTGCCTGCTTTTTGAGCGCGGCCGTAGCGGCTGAGTTGGAACGCTGTTCCTCAATCTCATAGGGCGGCTCGGCAACAAACCTTGCCAAGGCTTGTTTGTAGCGCTCGGTCATCGCCCCATTGCCATTGACAGCGAACTGCATGGCAAGCTGCTTTACGTTGCGGAAGCGGCTCAGGCGCTTGTTCAGATATTCCTCCGCAGCTTTCCGATCTCCTGTTAGCCGGTTCATCAGACCGAACCCGAGCAGGTCGACATTTCGCATCCGCTCGTTTCGCACGCGCTCAATATCTAACGGCCAAAGTCGTTGGGACCCCAACAAGGCGAGGGTTACATCTGAAAGGTGAAATGTCTCAAGCGCCAACCGAAGCGCCAATCCGGCCGCTGCAATGGACTCGTTTCCTTGAACAACGAGTTGGATCACCTGATCAACAGACCGGCCATTCTCGAGCTGACGAAAGGCCCAATAACTCATCGCGAGGAACGCGCACTCAAGCGGTTGTGGTCCAAGCTGGCCAAGCTGCCAGCAATACGCCGGCCAATCGCCCCAGAACTGCTGCTCGCCCCAAGGGAACGCTATAGTCGCGGGAATTGGCGTTCCGTGCTGGCGGCGGGCGATATTGGCAATCTGCCGCCAGCCTGTCGTCGCGTGATTGGCGAGATCCCGAACCAGTTGCAACGCAACGTCGGGGCGCTTGCCGAAGAGGCTGGCGAACGGTTCGTGCGCCGGTGAAACCGGATAGTAGTAGTTGTGATGCCAGTCGATTCCGATTTCTTCTCGGCCCAGGCCGTCATAGCTATGCGGAATGTGAAAGTACGGATGTTCGATCGCCCGCTTCTCATTCTCGCTCCGCTCGCTCTCGGGTTTTTCGCGGATGCGTCGCATCCACTCCACGCTCGCCCGTTGCTCGCGCTTCTCCCGGTCGAGGTGATCCTGCGGCAGTTCCTGCTGTAATTCTGCTTTAGTAACCGCCGCCAATCGCTCGGGCGAGACCTCCGCCATCATCCATGCAAGCGCCATGAGGTCGCTGTACGCGTCGCGGCGCATTTCCCCATTGGCGACAGCTCGATCCAACAATGCGTTGGCATATTCCGGAAACGCCCGCGCAGCCCGCACGATGACGATGCGTAGTGCCGTGGCAAACTGCTTCTGCGCGTCGCGGCCTAGCTCGTCCCATCGGCTACGCTCAAACGTTCGCTTCTCGGGGTATGCTGCGTTCTCAAAATCGATCAGCCAATTGGCGCAGGCGACGACGATCGCCTTGGATCGGACCGTCCGAACATCAGAAAGTGCGTTCTGCCAGACCGAGAACACTTCGACCACTCTCGGGTACAGCCTGACGGGCAGTGACGGGGCGAGTGGCAAAAGCCAGTCAATGAAGCGGCCCCAGCTCGTGAAATCCGATGGCCAGCTCAACAGTTCAGCAAGGCCAACGCGGTCGAGCCCCGCTTGCCCGGGCGAAGCTTGCTCTAGGACAAGCGGGCTTGGGATCGTGTGCTGTGCTTGGAACCAGACCAACACCTTCTCGAGTAGTGCGTAGTCATTTCCCGTTACAAGCGCCGTGAATTCGGTCTGGCCGTTTACGAGCGCGCTCGTAAACGGTGGTGCCGTCAGCCACTCCCGCCGCCATTGAGGACGTAGCGTCGATCCATCGAGAGCGGCGTATCCTGCCGACCATTCGCCTGGCGTGGCGATCGAGTTCTGGGCTAACAGGCCGACGACGCGGCCGAGCAGCGGCGGCTCTCCGGCCTTTGCCAGCCCGTCGATCCACGCATCACCCAGGTCAATGAGAAGGCGAAAGAACGTCCACTCAAAGAAGATGTCATGCGTGAAGGAAAACGACGCGTCACCGTTGTTCCCGCGTATAACCAAGTCGGCCTTCAACGCGGCGATGTGCTCGAACGAGGGCGGAGCAAGCGCTCGGGCCGCGACGCTCTTACCAAGGTTCGCGACGCCTTTTTCCGCGATATCGAGTAGCGCGCGTTGGCGTTGCGGAACGACCTCCGCCGGGGCGTCGTGTCCCGCACGGGCCCACCACGCGTTGATGAGATCGACTTCGGTCTGTGGTTCCGCGGTGCTATCGCTAAAGCCTCTCGCGAGAACGGCCGCGAAGAATGGACGACGGGCAATGGCCTGAACCGAGGGAGTGCCCATCAGTAGTCGGCGGAGGCCGGGTTTCTCCTTGGCCAATGCCTCGGCTTCATCGTCATCGAACGACTTGACTTGAACATCACCGATCGGCGTGCCGCTGTAGAAGGTCGTGGGAAACCACGCGCGGTACGTCTCAAGTCCCTGGTCACGCGATGTGGCCAAGACGCGCCAGTTGTCGAGGGCAGCGTCAGCTTCGATCGCATTGAGAATGTCGAGAACGATCCGCTTTTGATCGGGATTAATGCGGTCGATGCCGTCGATATAGAGAGTGGCGGTACCTGTTGCCGCGATTTCTGCCAAAAGATCGTCGAGCTTACGATGCTTGAGGCCTAGGGCCGCGGCAAATTCGGTCCAACTCTTGCCGGACAGGCGGTCCGCTTTTAGGAAGAAGATCGGGCCGTGTTTCTGGGCATCCAACGCAATCCGCTTGAGGACGACAGATTTTCCGCACCCGGGAAGCCCGCTAATATTCACGACGCGGCTAGCGGTAAGACGCTCCGATACGGCCTGCTGAAAGGCAGTGCGATCAACCTCAAAGCCGTCGATGCTGTCGGCAATCTCGTTGAGGCCATCCTTGGAAAATTGTGCGAGCAAGTCGAGGTCGTCACGAAAGTTCGCCGAGACCTTCAGCCTGACAACGCCCCGGAGTTGCGCAAGCAATGTTGCGCGCGTCCATTTCCGGGCCGCGCCGGCGCCATCGCGCACAATGCGGCACAAGCGATCGAAGAGAAAGACGTCTTGCCCGTCTTCATTGGTGGCAACCAACTCTTGCAGGCGGTTCGTAATCTCTGACCAAACTATGCCCGTTTCGTCGAGGCCGCTTAGGCGGGCGGCGACAAACCCTCGGTAGAAATTCCACTCGTGCTCCGCATCGGCCCCGATGAGCGGCGTCAATTCCTCACGAAGCGCGCGTTCCGCAGCGGCGGCAGCCCCGCCTTCGGAAAAACGCCGGTCAAAATCCGCTGGAGTGGGGCTGCTCTTTGCCCAATCAATGAGGCGGTTGAGCGACCGATGTCTCGCCTCAGCCACGTTCTCCGTGATGTAACCGTAGACATCCCGATCGGCTTGAAAACCTCGGGTCTTGCGTGTCTCCAGGGCGCGGTTGAGAACATCGCGGAGGTCCACGTTGGTGGCGGCCCCGCTTACCGTGATCGATGACTTTACTTGAAGGCCTAGAAGGCGCAGGCCGTCAGCATCTCGGAATTCGACCACAAGGTCATCCATCGGGTGGCCGTGCCCTGCCTGCTGGACAGCAACGGTCTCGACGGTTCCGTCCTGAAGCATCGCTCGTTCACCGCGAAGGAGAGCGGCCAAATAGTAGGCGACCACCTTGTCTTCATAAGTGAAGCCGGCGCCGCCAGTTAGCTCAGTGGATGTGGCCTGCTTCCGCTCTGATACCTTGCGGCCGTGCGCTGGCTTCCTTCCTATCGATTTTGCCAAGCTTACCTCTAGTGCAATCGCAGTACATTGACGCCACGACACCCCGACGGCGTAATGGCAAATCTGCTCTTGGTGGAGTCAATCTTAGACCAAACTTGAGGGAATCTACGTAGTCTACGTCCGCTATTGGCGCAAAGCGGTCATATTCTCCGTATCCATTGTTTTAAGAGCGGCCTTTGTCCAAACAGTTATTTTGTTGTCGTGTCACCGATGATCATGTCGATTCAACGATGCATCTCGTTCGGTCGATTCAGGGTACCGACTGCCTTGAGCTTCCCATCGACGATGTGGGCTGCTGGCCAGGAATATCTCGATCGGCCACTCGCCCGCGCATATAGGCCTGTGGGCTGCATCCCGTGTCGGTACGGAAGGCATAGACGAAAGCCGATGTGGAGCTGTAGCCGAGCTCCATTGCCGTCCGGGTCACATCAAGGCCGCCGCCCATTAGTTCTACAGCTTTGAACAGCCGCAAACGTCGGTGCCAGGACCGCAGGCTCGAGCCCAGTTCGGCTTCGAAGCGGCGTGCGAGGGTTCGCTCCGACATGCCGAGTTCCCGGCCCCAGGCTTTCGACCCGCGCGAGTCGGTCGGGTCCGCGTAAAGCGCCTCGCACAGCGCCGTCAGGGACGATCCGCCGCGCGGCCAGGGGAGCGCACCGGGAAGGGGAGGCGTGCGCCGGAGCTGGTCGAGGATCAGGTCTGTTACGCGGCCGACATAGCCATCCTTGTCTTCCTGCTTCTCGATCTCCGTGGCCTCGACGACGAGCGCTTTAAGCAAGGGTGTTACGCCGATCACGGCCGGGCTTTCCGGAAGTCCCCGGCCGGCCTCGGCGGCGATCCACAAGCTGCGGAACTCCGCCCCGAGCAGGGACCCGACCCGGTGCCGAAGACCTGTCGGCAGCCAGACGGCCTGCTCCGGCGAAATCACGAAGGAACGCCCCTCAACGGCCACCGTGAGCACGCCGGAGATCGCATAAACCATCTGGTTCCAGTTGTGCTTGTGCTCCGAGAAGTAGTGACGTGCGGGGATTGACTGCGCACGCACGGTCATCGGCTCAGGCTGGGCCGCGTCGGGCGGCACCTCGATAATTTCCCATGACATCCCGGCATCTCCAGTTTGGCCGATATTCGATATCTTTTGTCAGATTGTCAAAATACGGACATGCGGCAATTCCCTATAAAGCTCCAAACGAGGTGTTTTCCGTTCCGTCGCGGCGCTGCCGCAAATGAAGGAGAACGAAAAAATTGAAGGGCAAGGGGCCGGGAATCTCGGCATTCGCGGCGGCGTTGCTCGCAGCAATGAGCGGCAGCGCGGTGGCGGAAGAAAATCTCCGCGAGGCACTGCTGAAGGGCAAGCCTATCGTGGATCTCCGCATACGCCATGAACACATGGAGCAGGATGGCCTGGCCAACAATGCAGAGGCCTGGACGGGCCGTGCCCGGCTTGGCTATGAAACAGGATCGTTTCGGGCTTTCTCGGCGCTGGCAGATTTCGATCTCGTCGGCCATGTCGGCCCCGAACGCTTCAACAATACCGTCAACGGCCGCACCACCTACCCGATTGTGGCGGACCCCGACGTGGCGGAACTCAACCGTCTTCAGATTTCCTGGGCCGGTTTCCCGGATACGGTCGTCACGCTTGGCCGTCAGCGCATCGTTCACGGCTATGGCCGCTTTGTCGGCAATTTCAGCTTTCGGCAGAACGAGCAGACTTTCGACGCATTGCGCATCACGAATTCGAGTGTCGACGGACTCTCGCTCGACTATGCCTATGTCAACCGCGTGAACCGTCCCATCAGCGCGCGCAATCCCATCGGTCGGCTGCGCGGCGACACGCATCTCTTCAACGCGAATTACTCGGGCCTGGGTTTCCTCACCCTCGGCACCTACGCCTATCTGCTCGACTTTAACGAAACACCCGGCGCTTCGACGCAGACTTATGGCCTGCGCACGTCAGTACCCGTCGCACTCGGGGAGGAGACGAAGCTCACCTTGACCGGCGAGTATGCGGCGCAGCGCGATTATGCAGGTAATCCGAAAGAGTTTGATCTCGATTATTACCACGCCGATGTTCAATTCGCCTTGGGGGCGTTCGGTCTCTACGTCGCTTATGACGTGCGCGAAGGTGACAGCACGCGCGCATTCTCGATGCCGATCGGAACTGGGCTTGGCTTCAACAACTGGTCGGACGTTTTCTCCTCTGCGCCTGCGGCCGTGGTTAACGGCCTCAAGGATTTCCATGTCGGCGCAACTTACGAGATCACTGGCATCCCCGCCGTCGAAAAGCTTTTGCTCAGCACCACTTGGTATGATTTCACAGCCGAGCGTGGCGGCGCCGATATGGGCAATGAACTCTTCCTCTCGGCGACTTTCTTTCTCACGAAGAACATGTCCCTGGACCTTAAACACACCACCTATAACGGCACGGGCACCGGCCTGTATGCCGACCGCCACAGGAGCTGGGTCTCGCTGACCTATGTGTATTGATGCGTGTACCCGGACAAAGCGCCGAAACAAGACGCCGGGGTTGATCCGGTTTCGCTATCCGACTGCCAGAAGAGGTTTTGCCATGTCCTATTTTGATAGCCGCGGTCTGCCGCTTTCGACCATGTCCGGCCTTGCGGCTGAGCGCTACCGGACGGGGATCGATCTGCTCTTCTCGGCCTGGCCCGGCGATGCCGAGGCTCTGGACGAAGCGATTGCGGCTGATCCGGATTTCGCTCTGGCGCGTGCGGCCCGTGCGCGCGTGCACCACATCCGCGCGGAACTGCCACAAGCACGGGCGGAGATGGCGGCGGCGGAAGAAGCCGTTGCGCGGCAGGGGACAGAACGGGAGAGGAGCCATGTGGAAATCCTTTCCCTCCTTATCGGTGGTCAACCGGCAAGGGCATTGAAACAGACGCTTGAACATGCCGATAGCTGGCCGCGCGATGCGCTGATCGCCTTTCTGCCTCTCGGTGCTTTCGGGCTTTTCGCCTTCTCGGGAATGGTGGATCACGACCGGGCGCGGGTGGCGTTCTGCGAGCGCCATGCCCGGCATTTCGATGCCGACGACTGGGCGTTTCTCACCCTCCAGGGCTGGGCCTATGCGGAGGACGGGAATGTGCGGCATGGCCGAGCGCTCATAGAGCGCAGCTTCGGACTGCGGCCGGAGAACGCCCATGCCGCGCACGCGCTTCTGCACGCCATGTATGAAGATGGTGCCAGCGAAGAAGCGGAGAAGTTGATAGCGGACTGGCTGCCGGGTTATGGCCGTGCGGGGCTTCTGCATGGCCATATTGCCTGGCACGGCGCCCTTGCTGCGCTGGAGAGGGACGATCCGGGGAGTGCCATTGCACTCTATACGGAGTATATTCAGCCGCCGGCTACGCTGGGCGTGCCTGTCAATGTGGTCAGCGACACCGCCGCATTTCTCTGGCGCCTTCAGGCTTACGGTCATGAGGTTCCGGCGGGATTGTGGGAAGAGGCGGCGACCTATGCCGGAAGTTATTTCCAAACGGCCGGATTTGCCTTTGCGGATGTCCATATGGCCATTCTTGCGGCGGCAAACGGCGATAAATCCGCCGTTGAGCGGCGCGCGCAGGCGCTGATGGATCTCAACAGCACGGGGCATCTTTCTGCCGGGCCTGTAGTGCCGGCAATCTGCCACGCTGCGCTTGCCTTTGCAGGAGAAGATTACGCCGCCTGCGCGCGCCTTCTCGAACCCGTCGCGGGAGAGGCCGTGCGCATCGGTGGGAGCGGCGCGCAGCGCGATATGATTGAGGACATGCTGCTTCTCGCCTGGATACGAAGCGGGGCGGCCGCGAAGGCGCGGGAACTCCTCGACCGCCGACTGCATCGGCGTCCCTCGCCGCGTGATGCGCGCTTGCGCGACCGGCTTGGCGTATCCCATGTCGCAGGCTGAATCCGGCACGGGGCCTGTGCCCGCGACCCGTTCTGGTGATGCCGACGTGTTGCGGCTCGCGGTCGCGCAGGCGCTTGCGGGAGCGAATTCGGCAATCATTTTCGCGACGGGAGCGATCGTCGGCAACATGCTCTCGCCGGACAAGGCGCTTGCCACACTGCCTATTTCGGTCTTCGTCGTGGGGATGGCGGCTTGCACTCTACCCGCCGGAGCCATTGCCCGGCGCTACGGGCGCCGGGCGACATTCCTCACGGGAACGGGATGCGGCGTAATCGCCGGGCTGCTTGCCGCCCTTGCGGTCGTGCAGAGTTCGTTCTGGCTGTTTTGCGCCGCCACGTTTTTCGGGGGCGCTTATGCCGCTGTGGTCCTTTCGTTCCGCTTCGCCGCCGCCGATTGCGTTCCGCCCGAACGGCGCGCACGCGCCTTGTCCACCGTGATGGCGGGCGGTGTCTTCGCCGGTGTCATCGGTCCCCAGCTCGTCACCTTCACGATGGATCTGTGGTTGCCCTACCTCTTCGCGGCGACGTTCCTCGCGCAGGCCGCCGTCGCCGCCTTGTCCGCGTTTGTCCTCTTGGACGTCCGCGTCCCGATGCCGGCGGCGAAGGGAGCGGCCGACGGCCGGCCGCTCCGTGCCGTCATGCGCCAGCCCCGCTTCATCGCTGCCATCGTCATTGGTGTCGTCTCCTACATGATCATGAACTTCATCATGACGGCCGCGCCGCTGGCGATGCGGCTCTGCGGTTTGCCGCAGGAATCGTCCAACCTGGGGCTCCAGTGGCACATCATCGCAATGTTCGCTCCCGGCTTTTTTACCGGGCATCTGATCGCGCGCTTCGGCATCACCCGCATCGTGAGCGCCGGTCTGGCGTTGACCGGCGCGTCGGCCGTGATCGGGCTGACCGGCGTCGATGTCGCGCATTTCTGGGTTACCCTGATCCTGCTCGGCATCGGCTGGAACTTCGGCTTCGTGGGCGCTTCGACGATGGTGCTCGAGTGCCACCATCCCGAGGAACAGACCAGGGTCCAGTCGCTCTACGACTTCATCGTGTTCGGTGCGATGGCGCTCGGATCCTTCGCGTCTGGCGGCCTGCTGACCGCCTATGGGTGGAACACGGTCCTCTGGGTATCGCTGCTGCCCCTTCTGGCGGCGGTTGCGACGCTCGCCATCACAGTATCGCTCAGCATCCACCCCACAGCCAGATAAGACACAACACGTCGAAGAGAAAAGCGGCCTGTTCGACCGGGGCAAGCACTCAAGGCCGGAGGCGAGGTAGGGGATACGTAAATCATGCTCAGAGAGACATCGGTTCAGCACGGAGATTTCTTGTTGATCTTCGACCCCGCCACCGTTGCCTTCTTCGAGAAACACGTCCATATCGTTTCCCGGCTGACCATGGCGAGGGGCCAGATTTTATCTGCCCACGATTGGCCATTCCCACAACGACAGCTTTTGGCGCAAAGCGGTCAGAGCGCTCCGGCAGGTCGTCAAAAGGCGCTTGACACTAACCTCATCCTGCTTTCAGTCACTTTTGCGCACCACCCTAGTCCACGCGACTTTGTCCGGGTTCCCGAGCTCTAGAGGATTCACACGGCACGTTAGGCAATGCACCCTATCGCAGTGTGCGTCCCGATGACTGGACGATCCGGCACCGGTTGCGGGCCGCGGAAGGGTTGGAGAAGTATAATGCAAAATGGTTGGTAACGGTGAGATGGAGTGCGTTCAGTTAGGAACGGCAGCCTCACTCACTTATCAAAGTACCCGTATCTATCAGCCATCTCGGTGAACTTTCGAACATCCGACTCGTTAAACTGCATATCATGCATGCCGTTGTGCAAGAGCCAAGCATGGGTGAATTCCCACGGCTCCTTAGGGTCATCGGTGGCTTTAGACAACCACGCCAGAACGACATCCCGTCGATACATCATGCGGTTTCCTTGCCCCCTTTTTCGTGGCTCATGATTAGGGCCTGAACCACGAACACGCCAGTTCGCCAGACTCTGCAAAGATACGTTTAGTATGTCTGACAATTGCCTGCTTGAGATTGGCTGCCAAGGCGGTAAAGCGCAAAGCATAATAGACTGGATCAACGCGGTGGCTTGATGCTTTGAAAAAGGGTGTGCAATCCGCCGCTTGTTCTTAGGCACCTGTTGTTCCAGTTCTTTTGTTCTCTAACATCGGCTCGTTGTCATTGAGAAACCTCATAAGCTCCTCCGAACCTCGGTACACCTCAAAACCGGGGATATCAAGCTGATCATCTTCACCGTAGTGATAGTAGTAACGGTGACCATCAATATCCCAGTAATGAAGCGTGTGCGTATCTTCCGGCCCATCATATTCCTTCAATTCCCCCACTTTCTCTTCAAGCATTGCGCGGGGCGAAAGATGCGGCGTGAGGGTGACGAAACGAGTGGGGTTAGCTCCCTTCTGTCCCTTCTTGCGGTACGACCCCTCAATGAGACTCTCTTCGCTATAGATATTATTAGCGAGTTGAGCCCAATTCCTGCTCAACCAGTTTTTTGCTTGCTTCCCATTCCGAAAAATATCTGAGGCGTTTTCCGCAAGCCATGCCGGCGACAGCGGAATAACTCCATGGAAGCGCGTCATCAATCTTTCCAAAACTGACCCGCCTTCCGCCAATTCATCAAGCGTGAGAAAACGATTCACAGTCACGTCTACCGGAATTGATGACACGATGTAGATGTGAACAGGCCCCTTCCTCCCGTGCACCGCTCTCGCGCGACCTATAGCCTGCATGGTTTCACTCTCTCGGCATTGCTCTAATATCGCCTGGCACAATGCGTCCGCATGCACAGGCGTCATAACTCCCTTCTTTGCAACACTAGTCCGGTACCCCCGAATACTTTCAGACATTCCGGCATCAAGCTTCAGATGTTCGTCATCATCGGCAAGAGCGACCGCGAAATTCTCGATGTGATGGATAGGCGGGCGATTGTTTCCAAAAATAAACACCGCATCTACATCTTTGTACTGATTAAGACCTCTCAACCCACCGAAGTGCTCGATAGACCATCCGCTAGGCAGGCGCAGCGCCTCTTTCACACTCTTGTAGGTGACCACAAGAGCGCTTTTGTAACGGTCTTTATGCGTATCAATTACTTTCTGACATCGCGCCAGATTCCGATCTGCATCCCTTCCAGTCAGAAGGGCCGTTTTTGAAAGTCGATGATCAATAACCTGCGTCACGTGCATGTTTTGCCGCACATCTATTCGATGAAACTCAACATCATCAAAAATGCGCGACAAAATAGCCTCGTCGGCTGTTGCATCCAACATCAGGGTCGGCCCTTCAACCAAAAGAGGATTCTTGCGGGCCACCACGACCGAGAAACCACCATCAAACTCCTGCAACCTAATTCGACGGCAATTCGGTCGGCCATCTTTCATTGCATTGATCATCTCCGACACTACGTGAACCGCGGAGTTAATCGGCCGAAGATTCTTGAGCAGACGGCCATCGTCGACGCTGGGGTCGATCTCATTGAACTGCGACTTCCACTGCGCATAGAAGATACGTTTGATCTCTTCGAGATCCTCAATTCCGCACTCAACTCGCTCCAGTGCTTCGAGAACGTCACTTCCGTTCCGGAGATGCTCCAGAATGGTCGGTCCAATTTTATGCATCGGCCCCCAGATGAGGTCCTCAGTTGAAACCTCAACGACGTCTATCAAAACGTTGAAGAAAGATTCATCGATCATAATCCAATCCGGCTTTCTGATACCTTCCGCAAGATCAACAGTCAGATGATTATGAACGAAGATTACGACTGCTGCCCGGACAGAGAACTGAGATTGATAGCCATCAACCTTACACTGATCATAGAAGCGACATTTGATCTCTTCGTAAGTCCCATCACCACGCTTTTTCTTAGTGATGCAAGCCGACTTCCCTACCGGCAGACCAGCATCCATAATTGCGTTTACTTTTTCGAAGGCACGACAATTCTTAGAATTGCGTCCCTCAATAATCGCAACAGGCAGATCGCCTGCTTCGCTTGCGAAGCGGGCGTATATTTCTCTGGCAAGCCTGTGAGTGGGAACAAAAATGTAACCAGGCCCAATAGATTTGCTTTCCCTGGCCACCATAGACACGAAAGTCGATGTCTTTCCGGCGCCTGTTGTGATCCGAATAGCCATGTTTCTCGGGCGCTGAAAGAAATCTTGAAGCAGCTGAGTCAAGCGGTGAGTACCTTCCTCCGCCTCCACCTCATCACAAACGAAATAGGGCTCCACATCCGGCAGAATCCGTCGTACTGAAATGGCTTGCTTCTCAGATGCGCCATCGATGAGATCGTCGAGATAAAGGTCACTCGTGTAACGATCAATATCTCCTCCTCGATGAGAAGCCTTAAACGCCGATCGAGTCGCATCTCGGAGCGTCTCTTTAATCTGTGCTCGGGCTTCGATACCGAACTCGCGCACAAGCTGCCAACTCGCGTTTCGCAAAGGCGCATGAAACCCTTCGCCGCCCGGATGATCCCCAATTGCGTTCAGAATATCGTCCAAGGAGTAATCTGCCAGAGCCCCACCTCCGCTCACTCCCTCGATTTTCACGTATTCAGGTGCGGGCAGATGGATTTCGACGGTATGATTTTCTTTGACAATGAGCCCAGACCGCTCCTGTACAGGATCCGGGATGCCCTCTAGAATAGGGGCTGCAATGAAATGCGATTGCACGCCATGATACAATGCCGGGTCCACGAGCTTCGTGCCGATACGCTGGTTGAAGTCTTTTGCCCAGTGGCGCAAATCGCTGTCTGTGACAGGCCGATCGAGCCAGTACCAAAGATGAAGCTTAATCTGTTGGCCCTTCAGACCGGCATTAGCGGAAAACTGGAAGAACGTACTTACATGTCGGAACTCCTCCGGCAGTTTTGAAATCGCGTACTCTACAGCATCAAGCGACACGGGGTTGACGCTTGAAGGTGCTTCAAGTTCGTCGATATCCACCATCAAATAAGGGCGCGCGACCTCGCGAAAACTGGGAGGAGTGCCGTCGGGTTGCGCATTCTTAATCCGACGCACTTTCATGCCGGGGCGCACATGCTCGGTCGGCTCGCCCCGTATGATATAGCGCCGCGGATCCTGCTCGATATGCTTGAGCAACGTAGAGAGTTCGAAGATCGAATTGACTTCGTTCTCCTCGAAGTAATTGTACTTTGCCGGGCTGTTATCTTTAGGCCCTTGGGGTGTGACGGTTTTGGTAGCTAAGCCATTTGCGACAGTAAGAACAGTAATTTTCGCCAAGATGGATTCCTATACAGGCGTATCGCGTATTATCCGTGTACGCATCGCGATCAACATTGACCGCGTCGCCTAACTACGAATCTGTGACGGTCGATTCCACTGCAAAGGGTGTCATTCGCGGGAATGAAGTAGATTTTGTCCTAAAAGCTTTGCTCAAACTCTTCCGCGGACACCTTGTTGCCCGAAGCACCTACAACCCCCGGCATCCCGGAAAGTTTAGAAACTAGCCACGGGCTGGTATGTGCTCGCTAAATCGTCTTTGACCAGAGATTGATGTTACGCTCCGTTTAGTTGCACTACCGAGCCCACGAGCCCTGAAAATGTCTAGGTTGTTGGCACAATCCTGTCACACGCAGCATACTTTTTCCCGTCATCGAGGCGCCGTTTCTTGACAATTTGATCAGCACACGCCAGAGTTCTAACTCTTTGGCGTTTCTTCGCTTTTCGGAATCCGGCGATCAGGACTGAGTCTACTCACGTGGCTTGGTTTGGCATTCACATCGCAGGGGTCACTGGTTCGAGTCCAGTACCGTCCACCATTGATTTCAATGACTTAGCTTGGTTTCACACATTGCCCGCCTGGTACAGTGTACCGGCACCGTTCATCATTAATTGGTCGTGAATGGCTGCTCGCCTAGACTGCGGGCGGCGGCGGATTCGCCGGGGTGCTTTGCGGCGCAAGTTGCCAGGGCGGTGGGCCATGA
>Ga0172382_10003304_pt1 | contig 25688 bp, 27 predicted proteins | sample Leawel138RmetaG_FD_122245 | JGI IMG/M metagenome (GOLD analysis project Ga0172382, IMG submission 122245) | Leachate microbial communities from a municipal landfill in Southern Ontario, Canada - Leachate well 138R metaG | ecosystem: Engineered > Solid waste > Landfill > Unclassified | place...
GTGCCAAATAATTACATTACTGCCTTGCTTTCTTTTAAATGCTGGATCTAAATGACTTAGAGTATATTTTATCGCATCCATTTTTTTCTCTTTTACATTTATCATTAAAGCGTGTTTGGCGATATCGCAGATATTTTCCCGACCTTGCCGCTCCGCCTTAAGTGCCATTTTTTTAAATTCTTTATCAGTTTCTTTCCAGCGATGATAAGTTGAGCGATGAATAGTTAGCTTAACACAAGACGACCAAATATTGCCGCTTTTTTCAATTTCTTTAAGCAATTTTTGTTTTGTCTTGTTATCAATCATACTAGTTTATTTTTATAGGCTTTTTGCCAGTTTCTTTTTCCCAACGTTTTAATATTACTTCAGCATACGTTGGACATTTCTCCATTAAGTAGCAACGACGATTCATTTTGATGGCTGCGATTAATGTTGAACCACTGCCACCAAAGGGTTCAACTATTAAGTCACCTCGTTTAGTAAGTACTTTTATGTAAGGAATAAGTATCTCTAACGGTTTGGTTCCAAAAATCACACCTTGCCCTGATGATTTTTCATCAGCCGCAACATACTCAATAAAGTCGGTCGGGCAAATCTTTTTGCCTTTTTCATATGACTCCCAGTGGGGTTTACCGCCTATAGCATAGAGCGCGGTTTCATACTCATTGTCCAATAAGTCTCCCTCATCGACTTCGTTTAAAACTGTATTGTCTGTTACTCCGACCACAGCAATATCATGCTTGTTAAAAAATTTGTGTTTAGCCGAAAATCCTTGCACTCTATTTGGTAGATGCCAAACAAGCATATTTTTTACTTTCCAATATTTTTCCATTTCATTCCAAATAATGCGAATGTTTTTCCAATTCTCATAACAAATAATTGCAAAATTTTCTTTGGCTATCTTACTGATATTTCCCATCCATAGCTCGGTAAAGTTATCAGGTAAAACATCGGTCTCAAGGTAACGACGATTTTTCTTAGCTCCAAAACCGGTGGTAACACCGTCTTTTTGTTTAGTTTTGCCCTTAAGATAGTCTAAAATATATGGAGGATCAGTCAATGACATGTCTGCTTTGTCTCCATCCATCAATTGCACAATATCTGCTTCTATTGTTGAGTCTCCACACATCAAACGACTGCCATCCAACTCATAAATATCTCCTTTTTGTACAGTTATGTTTTGAATGTTTAGTTTTTCTAGTTCTTCTTTTAGATTGAATTGTGTAAGATTATCTTCTGTCGGAAAAATATCATCCAAATCTTGGCTATCAAATCCAATGTCAGCTAAAAATGCCTCATCAAATTCTGCGAGTAGCTCAAGATCAAATTCCCCGGTGTTTTTATTGAGACGAAGATTCAACTCCTTTTCTTTATTTAGGTCTGTAATTTGCACGTAAACTACGGGTACATTTGCCATACCCATTTCTTTAGCCACTTCAACCCTAAAATGTCCGCCAATAATTATGTTATTTCTTTCTGGCGCGCTATTGCAAATTACTGGATCAACCATTCCGAATCTTTTTATAGATTCTTTAAGTTGAGCTGCTTGTTCTTTGGAGTGTTTTCGAGGGTTGTACTCCGACGCTTGAAGTTCATTGATCGGAACTTCAACGATAGTGAGTTTTGTGTTGCTCATATGTTTTTGATTAGTTAATAAAAAAAACGATACCGTATAGTATCGTTATAGCATAGGAGTTATTATGGGGATGGGACTTTAAGTGGACCGCTTAAAATATATTATTCTTGTAGCGTCGTTTTATCGACCTTATTTTATTTTTATTTCTACTGATTGTTTTATTATCAGGCATTTTATTTTCATCATCATAAATTTCAAACTCTATATCATTATTGCTTTGACCTCCCTTTGCCCTTTTTAAAACATCAATATTTCTATCTATATTCGGTTTTGGCCTTTTTACCTTTGTGCCGTCTGGATAATTAAAATTCTCCGAAAGCCAAACATATTTGTTTTTAGAAGCTAGATCTATAAAATGGTTAACCTCTTTTTTAATATTTATCCATTCTTGTTTGGTAGGTTTTTGGTATATTAAAACTTTGATTGAATTATTAGATAAATCAATTGCATAATTAGATGCCGGAGTAGAAGTCACTTTATTAGTGAATATGTATTGTTTTATCGAGTTTAAAAAATTATCAGTTAATTTATATTTTTTTAGCAGCAGTCTTATTAATGATAAAAATTGACCATATTTTCCAGCAGAAAGAATGTTGTTCTCAATTGTCTTATAATCACTACTTATTTTTATTTTATATTTTTTTCTAATCTTAAAAATATCCTCTTCAAAACGGGGATTTATCATCAATAGTCTGATACTATCTTTATTAATTTTTGCTACCTTTTTTACACTTTCATTGTTCATATATTAAATTTTAGCTCCATTTGCATATTTAGTTAAGTACTGTCGCATTTGTCGTATTTTGAAAAAATCAAAACCCGACCCACATGCTTTAAATTTATCTCTGGACAAATTGCTAAAAATGACCTAAGGTTACTATATGGAATGGGTACTTAACCCGAGTGTCCCGCACTGAATCAAAATCGCTTTTTAAGCGATTTTTTGATATACTAATAAATGTTAAAAGCTTTTTCTTTTAAGTATCTATATCGAATTATAGTTAATTCGAATTTAGTTAATGAAGAGCATTATTCAATAGAATATAGTTTTATGAAAACAATCAAATGGACCGCTAGAATATTGGCATTAGGTATTCTAATTTTCGCCCTGCCGTTTTATTTCGGTTATGGCAATCCCTTGCCGTTTGCTAATCCGGATTATTCTTTATGGGAGAATGCTGCGCTTGCTATGATGCCCTTGGTTTTTATCGGCTTAGCTTTAGGTTGGAAATATCCGAAAGTCGCGGGTTGGCTTATAATTGTTTCAATTATGATTGGTTTTGTTGTTGGCATTTTGACCGAAGCGAATCTTAGCGTTAATTTGGCTATTCCGATTATTCCGGGAATTTTGTATCTGGTAGATGGATATAAAAAACATGAATAAATATAATATGACCACAAAACATCCCGCTATTTTGATCATCCGCGATGGCTGGGGCTATAATCCGAAAAGTAAAAATAATTTTATCAAGCGTGCCCGGACACCGCATAATGATTTTTATGTTAAAAATTATCCGTCTGGCCTTTTGGCGGCCAGCGGGGAAGCGGTTGGTCTAGATAAGGGTTTCCAAGGAAATTCCGAAGTCGGCCATTTAACGCTCGGTTCCGGCCGGATTATTCTTCAATCAATGACTAGGATTAATCGCGCGATTGCCGATAAGAGTTTTTTTCGGAATAAGGCCTTGGTTGCGGCAATTGAAAAAGCTAAGAAAAATAAAAGCAAGCTCCATTTAATCGGTTTACTCCAGACGCAAGGTGTCCATGCTCATATCAGTCATCTTTTCGCGCTTTTGGATTTATGTAAAAAGAAAAATTTTAAAGAGGTTTTAATCCATGTAATTACCGATGGCCGCGACGCGCCGGTTAAAGAGAGTTTGAAGCATATTGTCGCTTTAAAAAAGAAGATGAAAACTCTTGGTTTAGGCAAGATCGCGACAGTTAGCGGTCGCTATTACGCCATGGATCGGGACAAGCGTTGGGTGCGGACTAAACTTGCTTATGATTGCATCGCTCTTGGCCGCGGGCCGGAATTTTCCGATGCTTTAGCCGCGGTTAAAGATAGTTATCAAAGCGGGAAGACCGATGAGTTTATTAAGCCGACCAGGATTTCTGGTTACTCTGGTTTTAAGCCAAAAGATAGCGTTATTTTTTTCAATTTCCGGACCGATCGTCCGCGCCAATTAACGCAAGCGATAGTTGAAAAAAAGTTTAGCGGTTTTAAACGAAAATTTATTCCGATAAATTTTACGGCCATGACTCAATATTACCGTCCTTTTCCGGCCCAGGTTGCTTTTCCGGACACGCCGCTTAAAAATTTATTAGGTGAAGTCGTGGCCCGGGCCGGGTTAAAACAATTACGGATTAGCGAGACCGAAAAATATGCCCATGTGACTTTTTTCTTTAACGGCCAGGCCGAAAAAGCGAATCCGGTCGAGGAGCGGATTTTGATTCCTTCGCCAAAAGTTCCGACCTATGATTATAAGCCGGAAATGAGCGCTGACAAAATCGCGTGCCGATTAGATAAAGAAATCGGCCGGCGGTATTATGATTTAATTATTGTTAATCTGGTTAATTGCGATATGGTTGGTCATACCGCTAAGGCCAAGGCGATTATCAAAGCGGTCGAAGCGGTTGATAAAGCGCAGGGCAAGATTGTCCGGGCGGCTTTGGATAATGATTATACCTGTTTGCTTATTGCCGATCATGGTAATGCTGAAGATAAAAGTCCGGCCACGGCGACAAGCCATACGACTAATCCGGTGCCAATTATCATGATTTCTAATAATAAGAAATTAAAAAAAGCTAAAATCAGGAAAGGCGGCGGCTTAAAAGATATCGCGCCGACGATTTTAGAGGTAATCGGACTTGAGGCGCCGCGAGAGATGAGCGGTAAAAATTTAATTAAGATTGCTTAGTTGAGATTAATTAATTTAAATCGATTAAATAAATCACGTAAATATCGTTTTTAAGCCCTGGCTCTGCCGGGGCTTGACTTTTATTTATTATGGGTATATACTCATAATAGGCGACCAAATAAAGGTCGGATTGCCTATTATAAAAGTAAAACAATAAATATATGCCAAGAATGAATGGTACCGGCCCCTCAGGACAGGGTCCGATGACCGGCCGGGGCTTAGGAAATTGCGCTGGTGCGCAAAAATCCGCTAGTTCTAGCCGTGGACGCGGTTTAGGACGGGGATGCGGACGAGGTTGCGGCCGTGGTGGTCGTTTTTTCGGAGGCCAGCCCCTATCTCTAGAGGATGAGGAAAAGATGCTTTCAGAGGAGTTAGAAGCAGTTAGAGCGGAAAAAGCGTCTCTGAAAGAGAAGAAATAAGAAGGCGCGTCGGCCGGCCTCTTTTTAAAAAAGGGGCCGGGAAGCGGCCTTTTTTAGTATTTAAGCATTTAGACATTTAGACGATTAAGATTGCTGCTGAATTTCGATAAGCGAAAAGCGAATATAGTGTCTTTAGACAGAGTATTTTAGATAAAAAGTTTTAGACAAAGAATAAAAAATTTGTTATAATTTTTCAATAATTATGCCTAGGCCAAGGTTATGCCGGAAAGTCGGCTTTAATCCGAATATTACTTATTTCAAGCCGCAAGGAGTGCCTTTGCGGAATCTTGAGGTAGTTGAATTAACAGCGGAAGAAGTAGAGGCCTATCGCTTACGGCACTTGAAAGACCTTGATCAGCGAGCGGCGGCTAAAAAAATGGCGACATCGCCGAGTACTTATCAGCGGATTCTTTATGCCGCTTCCGAAAAGATCGCCTCGGCTTTGACTGAAGGCAAGGCAATCAAGATTTTGAAAAAATAGATTATAGGATAAATTAGAAAAATAATTATAATAAATATGTTTTTAAGGATAAAGAAAATAATTAATATTAAAAAAATAATCAGTGGGATTTTTTTGTTAGGGATATTTTCTATGGCTGGGTTTTTGCCAGTCAAGGCCGCGGTCGCACAAACCAGGGGCCTAGCCTCATCGGCCGAAACCTTGAACGCTTATTTTTTTTATGGCGACGGTTGTCCGCATTGCGCCGAAGAAGAAGAATTTTTATTCGGTCCCTTATTGAAAGAATATCCGAATTTAAAAATTTATACTTACGAAATTTATAATAATCGGGCGAACGCTTTGCTTTTACAGAAAGTCGGGAAAGAGCTAGGCGCGCGTGTAGACGGCGTGCCGTTTTTAGTTATTGGTGATGAAGCTTTTATTGGTTATGCTAATGGGATGACTTCGGTGGCGATTGAAAAACGTGTGGCCGAATGTTCTGTTAATACTTGTCCGGATTCAGTTGCAGTTTTAGCTGGGGTTAATTCTGGCATTGTTGAGGAAGATCCGGTTGTAGCTCCGGTCGCGCCGGATGAACCGGCGGGTATTGCGGAGCAAGAGAAGAAAATAATTAAATTGCCGCTTTTGGGCGAGGTTGACGCTTTAAGTTTTTCTTTACCCCTATTGACTGTCGCTATGGGCGTGCTTGACGGTTTTAATCCTTGCGCGATGTGGGCTTTATTGTTTTTAATCAGCTTACTTTTAGGCATGAAGGACCGGAAGCGGATGTGGATCTTAGGAATCGCTTTTATCGTCGCTTCGGCCGCGGTTTATTTCTTATTTATGGCCGCCTGGCTGAATTTAATTTTATTCTTAGGTTTTATATTCTGGGTGCGGATTTTAATCGGTCTCTTGGCGCTTGGCGGCGGCGGCTATAGCTTAAAAGAATTTTTTACTAATAAAGACGCGGCTTGCAAAGTCGGCGACGAAGAACGGAAGCATCGGACCATGGAACGGCTTAAATCAGCCGTACATCAAAATAGCTTTTGGTTGGCGCTCGGCGGAATAATTATTTTAGCTTTTGTGGTTAATTTAGTCGAGCTTGTCTGTTCGGCTGGCTTACCGGCGGTTTATACGCAGGTTTTAGTATTAAGCGATATGCCGACTTGGCGCTATTATCTTTATATTTCCGGCTATATTTTTTTCTTCATGCTTGATGATCTTCTAATATTCCTCGTCGCCATGATTACTTTAGAGATAACTGGGGTAACTACGAAATATGTCCGGGCGGCGCGTTTGGTCGGCGGCTTGTTAATGCTAGCAATCGGTTTGATCTTGATTTTTAAACCAGCCTGGCTGATGTTTGGGTAATAGGTGTAATGGGTTGGCGGCCGGAATCCTTAGTTAGGGTTCCGGTTTTTTGAATCGGTTAAATTGGTTTTAATATAGCAATATGGCACAATATTATGGCTTGGCTAACAAAATAGCACAATATTGTGTCTTGACGAGATAGCTCGAAGATGCTAAGGTTTGATGATATTTTTCCGTGTTAATCGGGAATAAATACATAATCTTTAACATTTAAATAAAAAATAATGAAAACAAATGTAAATTTATTATTGGTCGCTTCGGGAACCGGAAGTGACGCGAATGCTATAATGCGTGCGGCCGCGATTAACCGCTTGCCAGACGTTGAAATCAAAGGTTTGGTCAGCACCCGCGAAGGCGCGGGATGTTTAGAAAAAGCCAGGGTTTTTAAAATTCCGGAGATAATCCTTGATTGCCAGAAAATCAGCCGGTCGGAATTTGAGCAGGGCTTTCGGAATATTTGCGGGCGTTTAGAAATAGATTTAATATTTTTAGTCGGTTGCATAGTTAAGATTCCGATGGTTGAAGGAGTAAAGATATATAACATTCATCCGGCTGATCTAGAAATCGCCGGCGGACGGGGAATGTATGGGTTAGAGCCGCATAAGCGGGTCTTAGAAAATATTTTAGACCTAATAAGCCGCGGCCGAAAGAATATTGGTGATAATTTTTATACTTTTCCGACAATCCATGAGGTTGGAGAAAAGTATGATGAGGGAGTAGCGTTATTAAAGGCCGGTATTGAGATCCCGGCCAGTATTATCAGTTCCTTGGTTAATATTCCGACCGCGGAAGTGCCCGAAGAGTTGGCGGAAGAATTGCAAAAATATGTTCTTGAATATGAACATCTAATACTGCCCTTAGCTGTTGATATAGCCGCTCGGAAGGTTTTGGAAATAAATCGTCAAAAATTTTTGGCGGAGAAATTTCCGTCCCGGGGTGGCAATAATTTTTCAGAGCATTATTTTTAATGGTCCGGCCGATTTTCTAATTTAGTTTTGAAATCGGATCGGATCAACAAAACCGCTTGTTTAATCAAAGGCAAGCGGTTTTTTATTTAAGCGTGGCGCAATTTATTAGTCGTTAATTTAGTAAGAATTTATTCGTTCAGTAGTTGGTCGTCCGAATGTCTGACGGTCGACTCGATTTTATAAGCGGAAGAGAAGAAAATCCTTTGCTCCGGCGTATTATATCTAACCCGGTAATGGTATAATAAAGATATGGCGGAAGAAAAAATTGCGTTAAATGTCGCGGAGAAGAGCGATGAAGAATTGGTCAATTTAGCCCTGAAGAATCGGGACGATTTTTTGTATTTGGTTGATCGTTATAAGAATCGTTTGACCGCTTATATCCGCCGCTTAACTAAGGCGAGCCCTGAAGACGCTGAAGATATTTTACAGGAAATATTCATTAAGGTTTATCTTAATTTGAATGAATTTGATCGCGACTTGAAATTTTCTTCCTGGATTTATCGGATTACCCATAACCAGGTAATCAGCCGTCATCGCCGTTTAAAAGCGCGGCCCGAGGGTTATGCGGTTGATATTGATGATGCCGCCGCCCGGCGCTTGGCTTCTGATATTGATATCGCCGCGGCCACGGATTTAACGATTTTAAAAGAAAATATTTTGAAAGTTTTGAGTTATTTAGTACCAAAATATCGTGAAGTTTTAGTGTTGCGTTTCTTGGAAGAAAAAAGTTATGAGGAAATTGCTGATATCATAAAGAAGCCGGCCGGTACGGTCGCCTCGACTATTAGTAAAGCCAAAGTTGAGTTTCATCGGGAGTTAAAAAAGAGCGGCTTAAAATTTCATAGTTAAATAGAAAATAAAATATATGGACAATATGGATAAAGATTTTAATCAAAAATTACTCAACAAGATTGAGGAAAAGCATTTAGCGCCTAAACCGCGTTGGCGTTTTTTATTAAAGAATTGGGTAATATGGATAGCGGGCATCTTAGCGCTCTTGCTCGGCGCGATGGCCGTAGCAGTTTTTCTTTATCTTTTTCGTCATAATGACTGGGCCTTGCGCGCTTCAACCGACAAAGGTTTTTGGGAATTCTTCTTTTTAACTTTGCCGTATTTTTGGTTAGTTTTTTTCGGCTTATTCGTCTTTATTGTCTATTATAATTTCAAACATACGAAAAAGGGCTACCTTTATCCTTTACCATTTGTGATCATTGGCGGACTTTTGGCTTGCTTGTTTTTAGGTCTGGTTTTTTATAAAGTCGGTTTAGGACGGATAATCGATGATGTTTTAGGGCGGCGAATGCCTTTATATGGGGAAATTTTTAATCCACAGATAGATTTTTGGTCCGCGCCAGAGGAAGGTCGGCTCGCGGGAGTGGTAGTTGGCGCGACGGAAGGCGGAGATTTGGTTCTGCTTGATCCGTCCGGGAAAGAATGGGAAGTTGCTTTTATGGAGCAGGTTGGTGAAGTCCGTTTGATGATGCCGGAGATAGGAGTCGGCATGCCTTTGAAGATTATCGGAGAGGTCTCCGAAAAAAATAATTTTCAAGCTAAAGTTATCCGTCCGCTCGGTGCGCCTGGGCATGGATTTTTTACTCGGCCGCGATCGCCGGCCGGAGTCCGTTTTGATTGCCGTCCCGGCGATTGCCGGCCGCCGGATTTTTCCGGCCCTCAAAGCTATCTTAGACCGCATCGATTTGTTAATTAATTTGTTTATTTTAAAAACACTTGAAAATTTCAGGTGTTTTTTAAAAAAGAAGAAATTTTTTAAATCAGCGTATTACTTGGCAGAGGGCCCTAATTATTAAAACTAATCTTCCTTACCGGTTCGTATCAGCGTCCGGGATGGATTCAAACTTATGAAAAGAAAAGGAATTATTAAAAGTATAGCGGCTTTATCGGTTTTAGCCTTAGCTGGTGTTGGCATAATCACGGCTAGCGCGGCAACGGAAAATTCTAGTGATTCTTTATCCTTTAAACGGGGGCGTTTTGGTGATGGGCCGCGGCTGGAAAAGACGGAAAAAATGGCCAGGCCGGAATTGACCGAAGAACAGAAAACGGAAATGGAAGCGCGGCGGACGGAAATGGAAACGCGTCAAAACGCGATTCAAGCGGCTTTAGATAATAATGATTATCAGGCCTGGCTAGCGGCGGTCGGAGATGATTGCCCCTTAGCCGAGAAAATTACGGCGGAAAATTTTTCTCAATTCGTAGAGGCGCATAAATTAAGACAGCAAGCTGATAGCATAACAAAAGGTCTCGGCCTTGAAGGATCGGGAAACGGTTTCGGTCTTAAGAGCCAGGGAAAGGGCTTCGGTTTCGGAGCGGGCCGAGGGCGCGGGCCGAAAGAGGGATGTCAAGCCAACTCCAATCTCCAGGAATAAAGTAATTTTAGTAATAGATTAGATAATTCCGGCAATAAATATGATTAACATAAATAAAGAAGATTAAAATTTAGTGAATTTTAATATTTAATTTATTAAAAGAACAAAGGCAGCTCCGCAGAGCTGTTTTTGTTTTTTAGAAGAAAACAGGTAATTTTTGGAAGAAAATCCCTTCCGCCAGCGTATTAATTTTAAGGCCATTAGCATGTTCGGATGTATTAGTTTGGGCTTGATGTGATTAAATAAAATAGTGGCTAATTTAGAGTTTGCTTAGATATGACGATGTAAAACATGATTTATTTTTAAATTTTTATAATAAAATTATGAAGCGAATTTTACTTGTTTTTATGGCTCTTTTTGTCGTTTTAGTGTTTTTTAGCGCCTGCGCTCGAATAGGTAAGGATGACCTTAGCAGTCAGAATCAACCGTTCGGAGAAATGCGTCGGCCGGATTTCGGCCAGCCGGAACGGGAAGCGGACTTCCGCGGCCTAGTAAAATCGGTTTTAGGCAACGAAGTAACGATTTTAAAATTTGATTCATCCGAACAGAGACCGAACGGATTAAATTCGGAGGATGGCGTGGATAATGAAGGCGACTTTAAGAATGGAAGCGATTCAGAAGAGTCAGCGGCGGTCGCGGTTTCCTTAACCGGAGCGGCCGGGGCAATCCCGACAGGTGGCGGTGGACGGCCAGCCGGTGGGATGATGCCTGGCGGTGGTCCAGCGGCAGGCGGCGGACGGATGATGGCCGGCGGGGCCGCGGATAGTGAGACCCGGGCGCAGATGTTGGCGCGCTTGCAGGAAATGAGTACCGGTGAAGAGAAAATAGTTATTCCAGTTGGGATCCGGATGTTGAAGCCGGATACGGCGGCGACTAATACGAATAATGGCGATCGTGTGGCTGGTCGAAGCCGAGAAATGATTGAAGCGACGCTTAGCGATATTACGGCCGACAAGATGATTACGGTTTGGCTTAACTCGGAAATTACCGATCGGAAAGTGGCGGAGTTTGTCCTTATTAATTAAAAATTAAAGCAGCGAAATTTATTTTTAAATTTACCTTATTAATTAACGGAAGCGATTATTAATGGAAGTGATTATTATGATTTTACTCCAGTTAGTTAGAGAAGTTTAAATAATCTTGTATATTTTTTATGATAATTTTATGCCCCAATCAATATTAGAAGAGAGCCGGAAAGCGAAGCGAGGGATTTTTGGCGTAATCTTCAAGAAGAAGTTTCTGATTATTATAGCCGTACTCATTCTCGCCGGCGCGTCGGCTTATTTTATTTTTGGCCGGAATAGCAAGGGCCAGGCGGCCGTAGCTCAGGTTAAAAATTGGGCCGTGAAGAAAGAAGATTTAAGGATTTCGGTATCAGCGACCGGCAAAGTCGTGGCTAAAGACGGTGTTACCTTATCTTTTCCGGTGAGCGGCAGTTTAGAAGTGAGTGCGGTCTATGTTAAAGAAGGGGACCAGATAAAAAAAGGCGACCAGATCGCTGCGGTTAAGACCGAAAGTTTAGAATTTGAATTGCGCAGTGCTTATAATAATTATCAATCGGCGCTAACTGGCTTAAATACGAAGTTGGCCGGAGCGACCGAAAGCGAGCTTTTGAAATCAAAAACCACGGTGGAACAGGCGGAAGTCGCTTTAGAACAGGCTAAGAGCAGTTTAGCGAGTACAAAGCTTAGCGCCGCCCAGTCAGTAGTTAATGCGGAAAATTCTTTAGCGACGGCCGAGCGAAATTATAATTCAAATAGGAATGTTGATGATAGCGAAAGCGTCCGGACGTCTTATAATAGTTTAGCGTCAACAGTTAAAGGAATCGAAGTGAGTGCCCAGCGTTGGTTGCGCGAGTCCGACGCGATTTTGGGAGTCGACGAAATTTCTCTTAACGATGATTTTGAAGAGGTCCTGGGCGTGAAAAGTTCTTCCTCCTTAAGTTTGGCAAAGCTGAGTTATAATACGCTCAAGGCCTTAAGATTAGAGCTTGAGCCCTTGGTTTTAAATTTAACTGACGCGCCGGCCGCTACAATCGATTTAGCCGCGGATAAAGCCCGTCAATTATTATTAGCGGCTCAGACCCATTTTTACGATATGCAAGTGATGCTGGACGCGACAATTACTTTTACGGGTTTAACCCAGGCCGAGCTTGATGCTTTGAAGAATACGGCGAGTTCTGATCGGACAAGCGTGAATTCTTCGTTGGCCAGTTTGGATAGTTCTATCCAAAGCGTTCGGACTGCGAAAAATAATCTAGACTCCTATCGGGTTGCTTATGAAAAGGCGATAAGCGATTTGGAAATCGCTAAGACCCAGGCCGAGCAGAACGTAAATAACGCGGAAGTAACCATTCGTTCCCGAGAGATAACTTTAACCCAGGCGCAAAATGATTACGCCGACCTGTTAGCCGGTCCGACTGAAACTGATTTGTCTTCAGCTCGGTCGCAGTTGGCTTCGGCCGCAATTTCGGTCGACAAGGCGAAACATAATGTAAGCCAGGCGACGCTTATTTCGCCGATTGACGGTGTGATCGCGATGCTTAATTATAAAGCCGGCGATATAATTTTAAGCGACGGCGCCAAGACCATGGCGACGATAATCAATAACGATACGCTGTTCATCGAAACTAATATTGAAGAAGCGGATATCAGTAAGTTAGCGGTCGGCGATAAGGTTCGCGCGGTTTTTGACGCGGTTGGCGGGGCTAGTTTGGACGGAGAAATAAGCTTTATTTCTCTTACTTCGCAGACAAGTTCCAACGGCATCGTTACTTATTTAGTTCGGGTAGTTTTTGACAATTCTGCCGGTCTCCAAATCCGGGAAGGGATGACCGCGGCCTTAGAATTCATTACCGCGGAAGCGCGTGATGTCTTGACTGTGCCAGTGGCGGCTGTGCGCAATGTTGGCGGCAATCCGTCGGTCCAAAAATCCGACGGGAGTTTCGCGGCGGTGGTTACCGGATTTACGGATGGAAAAAAAGTTGAAGTAATCAGCGGCTTAAATGAAGGAGAAATCGTCGTTTATTAAGAGTAATAGTTTTTATGGCTGAAGCAAGCGCGATAAAATTAGAAAAAGCTTATAAATCATATTACCTAGCCAACGGCGAGGAAATTCCCGTGCTCAAAGGCATAGATTTAGAAATAAAAAAAGGCGAGTTTGTGGCGATCATGGGTGAATCCGGCGGCGGCAAGACCACTCTGCTTAATATTATCGGCTGTCTGCATCCTCTGAGCCAGGGTCGATATTTTTTGAATGGCGAAGATATCGGCGTAGTCCGGGATGATTTTACTTTGGCGTTTATCCGTAATAAGAAAATGGGTTTTATTTTCCAGCAGTTCAACCTGTTTACTCGATTTTCTGCTTTAAAGAATGTCGCTTTACCTGCGCTTTACGCCGGCGTTCCCGCTCCGGAACGGGAAACAAAAGCGGCCGCTTTGCTTAAATCAGTGGGCATGGCCGATCGGGCCAGCCATAAGCCGACTGAACTTTCCGGCGGTCAACAGCAACGAGTGGCGATTTGTCGCGCCCTAATCAATAATCCGGAAATAATTTTAGCGGATGAGCCGACTGGCGCTTTGGATTCTAAATCCGGGTTGGAGGTGATGGATATTTTTACTGGGTTTAAGAAACAGGGACGGACGGTCGTGATGGTTACGCATACGGCTGAAGTCGCGAAATACGCTGATCGAATAATTTATTTGCGCGATGGCCAGGTTTTGGATAATGATTATAAGTTAAAGAGCAATTATTAAGTTATGATTTTAGAAATCATAAAAATGGCCTTTGATTCCTTATTGGCTAAAAAAACCAGGACTTTCTTGTCGATGCTGGGAATCATTATCGGCGTGGCTACGGTCATTGCCGTTTTTGCCGTGGGGAAAGGCGCTCAGGAATCAGTCAATTCCCAGTTTCGGAACTTGAGCGCGAATTCTTTAATGATCACGCCGAATCGGATGATGATGTCGGGCGGCGGCCGCGGCGCGATCAGCAGTTCGAAGCTAACGACCGCTGACGCTCAGGTGATTTTAGAACAGGCGGAAAATATTTCTTCGGCGACCGGTGCAATCCAGGGGAACGCCAGCGTTTCTTATGGTTCAGTTGAGAACAGTTATAGCTTGGTTGGTGTTGATCATAATTATTTAACGGTTTCTAATTTAAAAATTGAAAGCGGCCGGGGAATCGATGAGGAAGATGTTTCTGACCGGGCGATGGTCGCGGTTATCGGCGTGACTGTCGCCGCTGATTTATTTGTTGATGGCGGTGAACCGCTTGCCTCCGAGATTACCGTCGGCGGCAAGCGTCTAGAAGTCGTGGGTGTTTTAAAAAAGCTCGGTTCGCGTATTGGTATGATTTCTATTGATGATTCTGTAATTATTCCGAGTACCACGGCCGAAAAAAGTATTTTAGGCACGCGCGGCCAGGTAATGATTGTGGCGACTGTCGCTGATCTTGATAATACCGGCGTAGCGACTTCCAGTATTGAAACGGTTTTGCGGGCGGAGCATAAACTCACTGCCGCCCAGGAAAACGACTTCGGCATCATGGACGCTGGCAGTATGGTTGCCGCCGCGCAGGAATCGGCGAAGACCATGACCGCGCTTTTGACGGCTATCGCCGCGATTACTTTATTAGTTTCTGGTATTGGAATTATGAACGTAATGTTCGTTATCGTTTCCGAGCGGACTAAAGAGATTGGTATCGCTAAGGCAATTGGCGGCAAGCGTTCTGATATTTTGACTCAATTTTTATTGGAGTCAGTGATCTTATCAACGATCGGCGGATTAATCGGCATTGTTATCGGCCAGGCGGCGATTCCGATTATTTCCCATTTTAATCTTATCGCCGTGGATAGTTCAACGACCGGGCCGATTCTTGGTTTTTCCTTTTCTGTCTTAGTCGGTGTTTTTTTTGGTTTTTATCCGGCCTATAAGGCGAGCCGGCTTGATCCGGTTGACGCTCTGCGGAGCGAGTAGGAATTTAGCTGGTGTTATTTTTTTGCGTTTGTAATTTTGTGGAGTAAAATTAATTTTCTGATTAATTGACGCGCTGGTAAGGCCTTAGGTTAATGGTCTCTACCCTTTGTTAATTTTTTAAAACCTGGTATTCTTAGAGATGATGATTAAGTAGGGTAAAATAAAATTTATGCATCTCTATCTCTATATTTTCGGTGGCGTCTTCCTGATTTCGCTTTTGTCGCTGGTCGGCGTTTTTTTCTTGTCTTTATCGCCTCGGCTATTAAAAAAGATAACCTTGTTTTTAGTGAGCCTGTCAGCCGGGACTTTGCTTGGTGGCAGTTTTTTACATCTTTTGCCCGAAGCCCTGGAGAGTGGCGATGGAGAGAAAGTTTGGCTGGCTTTGCTTACCGGCATAATCGGCTTTTTTATTTTAGAAAAAGTCGTTCATTGGCGGCATTGCCATATTCCGACTTGTCCCGAACATCCGCATCATTTAGGCGTGATGAATATTGTCGGCGACGGTTTGCATAATTTTTTTGACGGGGTGGTGATTGCCGGCGCATTCTTAGTGAGCGTGCCGCTCGGTTTAGCGACTTTAATCGCGGTTATCGCTCATGAAATTCCCCAGGAAATCGGTGACTTCGGCGTTTTGATTTACGCCGGTTATTCGCGCGGCCGGGCAATTTTAATGAATCTTTTAACCGCTTTGACCGCAGTGCTCGGGGCGGCCGCGGCGATTATTTTTAGTGCCAGGATTGGTGGGTTTTCTGAATTCATTATCCCGTTTACGGCCGGCGGTTTCATTTATATTGCGACCGCCGATCTTCTGCCGGAAATAAAAAAAGAGCCGGTTTTAAGCCGATCTTTATTGCAGTTGATTTTTATTATCGCCGGCATCGCTTTGATGTTTTTGGTTAAGATTGCTTTCGGGCATTAAATTAATTTAGGGTTGTTTTTGATTTCAAAATAAAAAACCCGGGAAATGTTTCTCGGATTTTTTTGTCTTTTAAATTTTAGATCTCGGCCGCATTTATCTTTTAGCTTCCGGCTTCGGTCCCAGACGCTGTCTTTAGCTTCCGGTTTCATTTCCGGTCGCCGTTTCTAATTCTTTGAGCTCATCTTTTTTATCCGTCGGCGTTCCGACTTCGGAAAATTTTTCAATTATTAGAAGACCGATAAAACAGCAAACGATTGCCGCTAAGCCGAAGCCAATAACAATATGTTCCGGATTTTGAGTCATGCCATTGGGGATTTTAATTCCATATAATCCCAGCATCGATACTATCGCTAATAGAAAAACGCTAACCAGGACAGCGCAGGCGCTGTTAATGAATAAATTAAAGCCCAACGCGGCTATTAAAGTTCGGTTCTCTTTTGTCATGATATATATTTTAGTTAATGTACTGCCTCCATTTAATCACTATTTTAAGTTTTTGTCAAGGTTTCCAGGATAAGGAAAAAGGGTTAGAATATTAGAATATCCGTGCTAGAATATCAATGCGATTTTAAGATTATTTATGTTAAAAAATCAGCCCTTAGCTACATATTTGCGGCCGAAAACCTTAAAGGAATTCGTCGGCCAGGAAAAAATTATTGGCGTTAACGCTTGGCTTTATGCCGCCATAAAGAACGATAAGGTGCCGTCTTTGATTTTTTGGGGGCCACCCGGGAGCGGCAAGACGACCTTGGCTTTTATTATTGCCAAAGAAACGAAAGCCGAGTTTATAGAGTTATCCGCGACTGCGAGCGGCATCAAAGATCTTAGGAGTATTACCGATCGGGCTAAAGAGAGCCGGCGCCTAGGAATCAAGACAATATTATTCATTGATGAAATTCATCGCTGGAATAAAGCTCAGCAGGACGCGCTTCTGCCTAATGTAGAAAGCGGGGCGATTATTTTAATTGGCGCGACAACCGAGAATCCGAGTTTTGCGGTCAACGGCGCTTTATTGTCGCGGGCTAAGGTTGTGGTCTTAGAAGCACTAACACCGGCGGAATTAGAAAAAATTATCAGCCGGGCGGCACTTGAATTAAAAATAAAATTAGAGGCGTCTGTTCAAGGGCTGATTGCCAAATTGGCTAATGGTGATGCGCGCCAGGCCTTGAATATTTTAGAAAGCGCGGCCGAGCATTGTGCTATGGCAACGGATGGTAGCGAGCAAGCCGGCCAAGTCGAGAAGAAAAAAAGCGGCGGGAACGCAAGGACCGGCCGAGACGCGACAGCCGACATTGATAAAAAACGATCTGCAGCCGGAAAAATAACTACAACATTGATTAAAGAAATAATCAGCAAGCCGAATCTGCTTTATGATAAGAGCGGCGAGGAGCACTATAATCTAATTTCCGCTTTACATAAATCAATGCGGGGCGGGAACGCTGACGCGGCCGTTTATTATTTGACTCGGATGATTGAGGCCGGCGAAGATCCGCTTTATATCGCCCGCCGCTTGATCCGTTTCGCTTCCGAAGATGTCGGCTTAGCCAATAATAGCGCCTTGATGTTGGCGACAGCTGCTTATGATGCTTGTCAGAAAACCGGTCTGCCCGAGTGCGGCGTTAATTTGGCTCATTGCGTAATTTACTTAGCAAAATCTCCGAAGAGTATTGCCGCTTATGTGGCTTATGAAGCGGCGAAACGGGAAATCGAAGAATCCGGCAATTTGCCCGTGCCTTTGCATTTGCGCAACGCGCCGACAAAGTTAATGAAAGATCTTGGCTATGCTAAAGATTATAAATATACCCCGCTGGAAGACGATAGTCGCCAGGAATATTTACCGGAGAAGATTAAAGGGAAGAAGTTTTTGTCATAAAGAAGAAAGAATTTTCCACTACAAAAAATTTTACTAGAAAAGATATTCCCATAAAAAAACGGCTGATCGGCTGTTTTTGGTTACCCCCGTCTTCGTTTATCGGGCCGCAATAATTTATCGAGCGCCATCTTATAACCCCGGCCGTTAAAAGTATGGATCAGGTTGCGCTGGCCGCCGGCGTTTATTTTCCGGCGCAAGCTAGCCAGATGCGTTTCCACGGAATTAGAAAAAGGATCGGCGTTATAATCCCAGACATGCTCTAAGATCTGGTTGCGGGACATGATCTGGCCGCGGTTAGCCATTAAATATTCTAAGAGGGCGAACTCTCGCCGAGTGAGATAGATTTCCCGTCCGCCGCGCCGGACGATTTGGCTCCGTGTGTTTAGCGTGAGATTATCGATTTTAAATAATTCGCTTTGGATCTTCGCTGGTCGTTTTAATAACGCCCGGACGCGTAAAAGTAGCTCATCAAAGAGAAAGGGCTTAGTAAGATAATCATCGGCGCCGAGCGCGAAGACCTCTTCCTTATCCTTAATTTCGGATTTGACCGTGAGCATCAGGACCGGGACATGGTTTTTTTCCTGTCGGATTTCTTTTAGAACCTGGGCGCCGTTTTGTTTCGGTAGCATGTAGTCAAGGATTATTAGATCGTATTTTCCAGTTCGAGCCATAAAGGATCCGCGCTCGCCGTCGGCCGCGGTTTCAACGCTGTACATATTCGCTTCCAGGCCGTCTTTCAGGAATTGGACGATAGCTTTTTCATCGTCAATGATTAGAATTTTCATAAGTTTTTTGGACGCGGATATTTTTAAATAAAAAGTGGATATTTTTAAAGAAAAATATAAGCGCCGTTAATTAATTTATTAAATTTATTTAATGCTTTAAGTATATAAAATGGACCATGAAAGAAAGTTAAAGTTTTTTTAAAGAAAGAATAAACCTGGAGCTTGATTTGCGCCAAATAATGAAAAAGAGTAAAATATAAATAATCAACAGATATAATCTGTTAGGTTTAGATTATGCTAATATGAGTAAAATATTATCAAAACAAGAACCGAAAGGAACTCGGGATTGGCTACCCGAGGAGTTTTTGATTAGGAAATATATTTTTGATACTTGGCGACGGGTTTGCCGGCGTTATGGCTTTGAGGAATATCTGACGCCACTCGTGGAATCGGCTGATATTTATCGGGCGAAAAGCGGCGAGGATATCGGCGGGAAAGAACTTGTGACTTTTAAGGATTTAGGCGATCGGGAGTTATCGATTCGGCCGGAAATGACGCCGTCGGTGACCCGGATGATCACGAAGATTTACGCTTCCAGCCCGAAGCCCTTGAAATATTTTTCCATCGCGAACTTCATGCGCAACGAAAAGCCCCAACGCGGCCGCAATCGGGAATTTTGGCAGTTGAATTGCGATATTTTCGGCAGTGCTTCCCTTAAGGCGGATATTGAAACGCTCCAGCTCGCCCTAGATATCATGTTAGAATTTGATCCGCCTCAGGATTCTTTTGTCCTGGCGCTTAATAATCGGAAACTGATTGACGCGATTCTTGAGCTAAGCGGCGCCGGACGTCTCCGTCCTGAAGATAGAATTTTTGTTATCCGGACGCTTGATAAATGGGATAAATTAAGCGAAGCAGAAGTAAATAAGCGTTTGAGCGAAGCCGGATTAGATAAGGCGGCGATTTTGATCTTACAGAGGTTTATGATGAGCGAAAGCTTAGAAAGATTAATCGCGGCTTTACCGGAATTAGAAAAAAACGAAGGGTTTATGGAGCTAAGCGAAGCGATGAATATTTTAAGCGAACTTGGCTATGGCGAATGGATCGAATTCCGGCCGACGATTATTCGCGGTTTTGATTATTATGACGGCTTAGTGTTTGAAGTTTTTGATAGGAACCCGGAAAACAAGCGGGCGCTTTTCGGCGGCGGCCGCTATAACGGTTTGGCTGAAATTTTTGGCGAGAAGAATTTTCCGGCTGTCGGTTTCGCGCCCGGTGATGAAACGACGCGCCTATTTTTAGAAAGCTGGGGGCTTTTAGGGAAGGCCGCAGAGTTTGAAGAGAAAAGTTATTATCTACCTCTTTTATCCAAAAAGTTGGAGCTAGAAACCGCTAAATTAGCGAAGCGTTTGCGTATTGGCGGTGGCGAGGGCGAACGCGGTTTGAATATTCTAGCTGGTTTGGAAGAGCAGAAAATCGGCAAGGCACTTGAGTTTGCGGATAAGCGGCAGATTAGCCAAGTGATAATCTTCGGTGAGGATGAAGCCGCTCGCGGTGTTTATAAGATAAAAGATATGCGAAGCGGGGAAGAAAAAGAAGAAAAAGTTTAAAATACTAATTAAGTATCTATTTAATCAGTTATTATTTATGCCCAAACCCCTCATCGGCTTTATCGGCCAAGGATTTATTGGTCGAAGCTATGCTGACGATTTTGCTAATCGCGGCTATGAAGTAATCCGTTATGCCCGATCGGAAAAATTCCGTGATAATAAAGAACGGATTGCCGATTGCGATATCGTTTTTATCGCCGTGCCTACCCCGACTACCCCGACGGGCTTTAACTACGATACTTTAAAAGAAGTTTTAGCTTTGGTCGGCTCAGGAAAGTCCGCGGTCATAAAATCCACGATCCTGCCCGGCACTTGTGCCGCTTTACAGGGATTATACCCGGACCGCTATGTTTTTCATTCGCCGGAATTTTTAACTGAAAAGACCGCGGCTTATGACGCGGCCAATCCGACTCGCAATGTCGTCGGTTATCCGATTGATAATGAGGAGTATCGCCGCCGGGCCGGAGAAATTTTGAATATTTTGCCGCCGGCGCCCTTAAGCTTAAGCTGTCCGGTTAAGGAGGCGGAGATTATAAAATACGCCGCCAACACCTTTTTGCTTTTAAAAGTTTTATACGCTAATATTTTTTATGACTTAGCTGCTAAGGAGGGAAGTGATTGGCAGAGGATTGCCGCCGGCATTGCCGCCGATCCGCGCATCGGCGGGAGCCATCTTAATCCGGTCCATGCTTCCGGGCTGAGCGAGAAAACCGGACGGGGAGCGGGCGGGAATTGCTTTATTAAGGATTTTGCCGCTTTGCGCCGCTACGCTGAAGCGGCCGGTCTAGATGATCTGTCTTTAGAATTCCTGCGCGCCGCTGAAAAGAAAAATTTATCTCTCCTGCGCGATAGCGAGAAGGATTTGGATTTATTACAGGCGGTTTACGGGGAATAAGTAGGTCGGCGGATTTTTTAATTTTTAATAAAATTGGTTAATTTGCTTAATTTTTAGTTCATTTATAATATACATATATGTATAGTATAAGCGAACGCAAAATAGACGGTTTTAAAAGAAAAGATGAAACAGGTTCTTTACAAGATTCTTTTAAGTATATATAATGTATAGTATAGAGAATCTTATAATTTATGAAGAAATATGGATAAATCCAGAAAAACCTATAATTTATCAAAGATTACTAAAAAAATATTAGAATCAGGTTTTATTTTATTTAATAATCAAACTTTAAGAGATCTTTCTGGTATTAAAAATAAGGTATCATTTTCCGCCGTAGTTAAGCGTTTGCAAGCCAATGATATTCTGTCGCGTTTAGAGAAAAATAAATATTTAATCAAGAACCGCGCTGTCAATCCCTTTAATTTAGCAAATTTGCTTTATGCTCCCTCCTATATTTCTTTTGAGACCGCTTTGAATTTTTATGGCATCTTATCGCAATTCCCCCATGAGTTAAGTTCGGCCACCGTCAAGAAGACGGTCAGCAAAAAGATTATGGGCCAACAGTATAGCTATACCCATTTAAAGCCGGAATTATTTTTTGGCTTCGTCAAGCGCGGCGGAGTTCTGATCGCTGAGCCGGAAAAAGCGCTTTTAGATCAGGTTTATTTGGCGCAAAAGGGTTGGAAAAAAATTAATTTAGCCGAATATGATTTTTCTCGGATTAAAAAAGGGCGCTTAAAAGAATATTATGGCCGTTATCCTCGCGCCGGACAGACTAAAAAGATGGCCGAGACCGTAAATAAAATTTTAGAATTATGTTAAGTCGATCGGAGTTAAGCGTGCTCGCTAAAAAATATAAGATTAACGATAGCGTGATTTTACGGGAACATCTACAGCTTTTAGCTTTGCAAAAAATTTATAGTTTTCCGGGGGCAGAAAAAATATTTTTTAAGGGCGGAACCTGTTTGCATCTTATTTACGGTGCGCCTCGTTTTTCTGAAGATCTGGATTTTACGGTTAACTGTCCGAAAGAAGAATTTTTAGAATTTATAAAAATACCCTTCAAGGAATTAAGCCGGGAAAATAATTGTACTATCAAGGAGAAGAAAACCGTGGCCGGTAAGAGTTTCTTATTAACCGCCAAAACTGATTTAAGCTCAGGACCGATTTTTATTAAATTTGATTTTTCTTTTCGCGAACAAGTTTTAGATCCGCAGAAAAAAATTATTGAAACGGAGTTTCCGGTTCTATTCAATAATTACCTCAACTGTTTTTCGGCTGAAGAGATTTTGGCGGAAAAAGTCCGGGCGATCTTAAGCCGGGACCAGGGACGCGATTATTATGATTTATGGTATTTACTTAGTCGTGGTATCGCACTACGCGCGGATTTTATTAAAGCTAAATTAAATTATTATAAGTTAATTTGGCCGCAGGCGGCTGAAGATTTAAAAGAGAAAGTAGCACATTTAGATTCTAAGGATTTTCAGCTTGATTTGCGTCCCTTCGTACCGGTTAATGAACGGGAAAAATTAGCCGATTTCGCGGTTTATATTAAAGATTTTATTTTACAAAAACTATGAATCAAGCAGAAATTTATCTGTCGGTTATCGTGCCGGTTCATAATGAAGAAAAAAATCTCTCGGCTTTTTATGAAGCGGCAAAAAAAGTTTTAGACGGTCTTGGCCGGCCTTATGAAATAATCTTTATCAATGACGGTTCAAGCGATGCTTCGCAGGCGGAACTGGAAAAATTAGCGGCGGGAGATGGGCGCGTCCGGGTTTTAGAATTCTCCCGCAATTTCGGAAAAGAGATCGCTTTGACCGCCGGCCTTAACCATTGTTCCGGCCAGGCAGCAATCATGATTGATGCCGACCTCCAGCATCCAGTGGAAAAGATTCTGGAATTTGTCGCGAAATGGGAGGCGGGAGCGGAAGTGGTTATCGGCGTGCGGCAGAAAAATAAGAATTGCGGCTTTATCAAGCATTGGGGTTCAATTATTTTTTATAAGATCATGAAGCGGATTTCTGAAGTGCCGCTTTTGCCTTATTCTACGGATTTCCGGCTTTTGGATCGGGCGGTGATCAATGAATTTAATAAATTTTCCGAGCGCCAGCGGATGACCCGGGCGCTTATCGCCTGGCTCGGCTTTAAGCGCGATTATGTTTATTTTGAAGCGCGGGAACGGGAAAACGGCCAGGCCACTTATAATGTCCGGAAGTTAATAAGCTTGGCGATGAACAGTTTTGTTTCTTTAAGCCTGATTCCGCTTAAATGGGCCGGTTATTTAGGCTTATTAATTATTTTTACGGTCGGACCCTTCGGACTTTATGTCTTGCTTGGTAAATATATTTGGGCTTGGAAATACGCGGTTTCTTTTTCCGGCCCGGCGCAACTGGCACTTTTAATTACTTTTTTAGTCGGCATAGTTTTATGTTCGCTCGGTTTAGTTGCTCTGTATATCGCGCATATTCATGGCGAAGTTTTAGCCCGGCCGCTTTATGTTTTAAGAAAAAAGAAAGATTAACATATTAAGAGAAAGTTTTTAGAAAATTAGCCTTGGTAAATAATTGGTAAATAATTTATGAAAAAAATCTTAGTAACCGGCGGAGCTGGTTTTATCGGTTCGCATCTTTGCCGCCGTCTTCTAGACGAAGGGAACGAAGTTTTATGCGTGGATAATTTTTTCACCGGTACGAAAGAAAATATCCGGCCGCTTTTAACCAATCCGCGGTTTGAATTTTTACGCCATGATGTGACTTTTCCGCTTTATGTTGAGGTTGACCAGATTTATAATTTAGCTTGTCCGGCTTCGCCGGTCCATTATCAATTTGATCCGGTCCAAACGACGAAAACTTCGGTCCATGGCGCGATCAATATGTTAGGGCTGGCCAAGCGGACGCGAGCGCGGATTCTCCAGGCCTCAACCTCCGAAGTTTACGGCGATCCGGAAGTCCATCCTCAGCCGGAGAGTTACTGGGGTCGGGTTAACCCGATTGGAATTCGTTCTTGTTACGATGAAGGCAAGCGCTGCGCCGAGACCTTATTTTTTGATTATCACCGCCAGCATCAGACCGATATCCGCGTGGTCCGGATTTTTAATACTTACGGCCCGAATATGCATCCGGCCGACGGCCGCGTCGTATCTAATTTTATAATGCAGGCCTTGTGTAATGAAGATATCACGATTTACGGCGACGGTTCGCAGACGCGGAGCTTTCAATATGTTGATGATTTAGTGGAAGCGATGATCAGGATGATGAATAATGAGAGCGGCTTTGTCGGTCCGGTCAATCTTGGTAATCCGGGTGAGTTCACGATTAAGGAATTAGCGGAAAAAGTTTTGGCGCTTATTCCGGAAAGTAAAAGTAAATTGGTTTTCAAGTCCTTGCCGGCCGATGATCCGCGCCAACGGAAGCCGGATATTGCTTTAGCCAAAGAAAAATTAAATTGGGAGCCGAAGATAAATTTAGAAGAGGGTCTAAAAAAGACGATTGAATATTTTCGCGGGAAAGTATGATTAAATATAGTTTTATAATTCCAGTTAAAGAAATAAACGATTATATTAGCGAAGCCGTACCTAAAATTTTAGCAATTAGCCGAGATGATTATGAAATCATAATTTATCCGGACGAAATCAATAATGAAATTTGGCCGAAGACGCGGCAAATAGCGACCGGCCATTGCGGTCCGGCCGAGAAGCGGACGCGGGCGATTAAAGATGCGGCCGGGGAAGTTTTAGTATTCATTGATGACGACGCTTATCCGGCTCATGATTTTTTAGAAATTTTAGATGAGAATTTTAAAAACGAAAAAGTAAAAGCGGTTGGCGGTCCGGCTTTGACGCCGCCGGACGATAGTTTTTGGGCCAAAGTTTCCGGCGCGGTTTTTCTAAGCGCGCTGTCCGGCGGGAATCCGGAGAGATATGTGCCGATTGGTGCGTCGCGGCTGGTTAACGATTGGCCGAGCGTTAATTTTTCTATTCGCAAAGCGGTTTTCGCGGAGCTTGGCGGCTTCGCGAGCGAATTCTGGCCGGGCGAGGACACAAAACTGTGTTTAGATTTGATAAAAAAATACCCGGACGGAATTATTTATGATCCGAAACTAATCGCTTATCATCATCGCCGGCCGGGCCTGAAAAAACATTTAAAACAGATTGCCGGCTACGGCGTCCACCGCGGTTTTTTTGCGAAAAAGTATCCGGAAACATCTTGCCGATTAAAATATTTCATCCCGAGTTTGTTTTTATTGTTTGTAATTTTTGCCATTGTTTTTAGCATTGCCGCCTCATTCGCCGCTTTGAGCGGTAATCGGATCTTTTTTGAAAACCAGATTTTTTTGATTTTACGAGGCCTGATATTAGGCGGCGGGGCGCTTTATTTATTAGCCCTAGCAAAAGCGCTATTTGACATCCGCCGCTATGAAAAAAATGCTTTAATCGCCCTGAACGCGGTTTATTATATTTTTTTAACCCATCTAGTTTACGGCTATAATTTTTTAAAAGGATTAATGATAAAAAATTTAAAGAGCAAGTTGAGGTAGCTTGAAAATTATACTTTTA
>Ga0172382_10003305_pt1 | contig 25687 bp, 22 predicted proteins | sample Leawel138RmetaG_FD_122245 | JGI IMG/M metagenome (GOLD analysis project Ga0172382, IMG submission 122245) | Leachate microbial communities from a municipal landfill in Southern Ontario, Canada - Leachate well 138R metaG | ecosystem: Engineered > Solid waste > Landfill > Unclassified | place...
AGCACCAGCGCAACCGGGATCAGCAACAGCAACGTGTTCACGCGGTCGGCTCCCTTTCAGGCGCGCGGGCCGGAGCTTGCCGCCCGGACAGGCGCAACGCATTGACAATCACCACGACCGACGACGTGCTCATGGCCACCGCGGCGATCAGCGGCGTGACGAATCCGGCGACCGCCAGTGGGACGGTGAACACGTTATAAATCAGCGACAACGCAAAGTTCTGGCGGACCAGGCGATCGGCCTTGCGCGCCACCGTCAGGACTTCCACCACGGGACCAAGCTTGTGGCCCTGGAACACCACGTCAGCAGCCGTCTGGCTGACGTCCACGGCGGTCGACGGCGACACCGAGACGTCGGCAGCCGCCAACGCGGGCGCGTCGTTCAAGCCATCGCCGACCATCAGCACCTTGCGGCCCTCGCGGCGCAACTCGGCGAGACGGGCGCACTTGGCCTCGGGCGTGCATTCAGCGGCCCACCGGGTAATACCCAGGGCCTCCGCTACCGCCTGAACGGCAGGGGTGCGGTCACCCGACAGCAGTTCAACATGCAGGCCGCGCCGCCGCAGGGTCGCCACGACCTCGGCCGCATCGGGACGCGGCGAGTCGGAAAAGGTAAAGCGCACGGGCGCGTGATCCGGGCGGGCCAGCCACAGTTCCGGCCCGCTGGCCGGTGGCACGTCGATGCCTTCAGCGTTGCAGAAGGAGCGGCTGCCCAGGCGGATTTCACCGTCTGTCGTCACGGCCCGCAATCCTTGGCCGGGAATTTCCTCCACTCCGTCCATGACAGGAGCCACCGTGACCCCGGCGATGGCACGGGCTAAGGGATGACGGCTCGACACCGCCATGCCGGCGGCCAGCCGCAGATCCGCATCGCTCCAGGAACCGGAGGTGCGGTCGAGCACGGGATGGCCCATGGTCAGGGTGCCAGTCTTGTCAAAGACCACGGTATCGATGTCGATCATGCGCTCCAGCGCGGTGGCCGACTTGAGCAGGATGCCCCGCCGCAACAGGCGGCCCGTGGCGATCACCTGGACCACCGGCACGGCCAACGCAATGGCGCAGGGGCAGGTGATGATGAGAACCGCCACGGCGATCAGCAAGGCTGGCTGCCAGTCCATCCCCCCGACCACGGTCCAGCCAAGGAAGGTTATTAGGGCCATCAGGTGAACCACTGGCGAATACAGCCGCGCCACGCGGTCGGCCAGAGCCACATAGCGGGCACGGCCCTGCTCGGCGACCTCCATCATGCGGACGATCTCGGCCAATAGCGTGCCTTCGCCCACCGCGGCGACATGGAGCCGCAGGGGGCCGGACAGGTTGAGGGTGCCGGCAAACACACCATCACCGGGCCGCACGGCCTGCGGCACCGACTCCCCTGTGATCAGGCTGGTATCAAGGTCGGAAACGCCGTCTGAAATGGTGCCATCGACGCCGATGCGCTCACCGGCAGCAACCAGGACAGTCATCCCGGCCTCGACTTGGCGAGGAGGGAGGAGGGCGCGGGTGCCGTCCGCGCGCAACACCGTGACGGCCTGAGCGCCCAGCGACAGCAGGTGTTCGGCCGCCGACCGCGCCCGGCCGCGCGCCCGGCTGTCCATGTACCGCCCGATCAGCAGGAAGAACAGCAGCATGACCGAGGCGTCAAAATAGGCGTGCTGGCCGCTGCGCGCCGTCTCCCACAGGCTCATCACGGCGGCCAGACAGACGGCCAGGGTGATCGGCACGTCCATGTTGGTACGCCCGGCCCGGATGGCCGAAAACGCCGAGCGGGCAAACGGGCGCAGGGAATAGGCGATGGTCGGAAAGGCAATCAGCGCCGACAGCCAATGGAACAGGTCGCGGGTGTTGGGACCCATGTCCACCCCGGACCACACCGACACCGACAACAGCATGATGTTGCCAGCCGCAAAGCCCGCCACCGCCATGCAGCGCAGCAGTTCCTTTTCATGCTTCTGAGTCTGCGCATCCAGGCGCGCCGGGTCATAGGGCACAAGCCGATACCCGATGCGCGTCACCGGGGCGATCAGCGCGTTGACCTCGGCCACGGCGTCCGTCCACACCAGCACCAGACGGCGGGTGGTCATGTTGACGCGGGCTGTCACGACGCCCGGCTGCCGGCGCAGCAGGGTTTCTATCAACCAGACGCAGGCCGCACAGTGCAATCCCTCCACCATCAGGTGAAGGGATGACGTGCCGGGCTGCGGGCCGGGCTGGACATGGGCGGCGAAATCCAGGGTGCCGCCGTCGTTGTCCTCGGGCCTGAGCGGCTTGACGTCGGGGTCGATGCACCGCCGCTGATAGTAAGACGTCAGCCCCGCGCCATTGATCAGGCCATAGGCGGCCTGGCACCCACGGCAGCAAAAATCCGCACCACCGGCGGACGCCGGCGGGATTTCACTGCCGCAGTGCTTACAAACGGTGCTGGGGGCGGGGGTGCTCAGTGGACGACGACCCGTTCTCGCAGGCGATAGGCATCATCGCCGCGTTTGGCATAAACCTGGACGTCCCACTGACCGGCCATCGGCAGGTCGAGGGTGGCCTTGTATTCGCCCGGCCCGACCGGCATCAGGCGCAGATCAAAGTCATACCCCGCCACCGTCGGCCGGCGCACCGATGCTTCGACCTGCACGCCGTCCAGGGGCTGCCCCTGGGCATCGGTCATGCGCAATGACAGGACGGTGGGCCGCTCCGCAGCGCCCGGAGTGTCGGACAGGCGGCCATCGGCGGAGAAGGCGACGGTCCAGCCCAGCTTGTCCTGCGCTTCCTGCTGGGCGATGACTTGGTTGTAACCCAGGCCCCGCTCATAAGCGCCTTTCGTCTCCAGCCCGGTAAAGGTGCTGGTGGCGAAGTACATCATGATCAAGTTGGCGGTCACGACGACAGCGAACCCGCCGACGAAAATGTAGGGATACCACCAGCCATCGGGCCGTTTGGTGGTGGTCTGCATCTTGGTCATTGATCCCTCCCGCTCCGCCGGCCCGCATTACGCGGCCCGGCGGTGTTTTTTGGCAGCCGTGTTAGCTGCCGGGGCCAGCAAACAACGTCTCGCGTTCCGCGGTTTCACCGGTCGCCAGGTTCTCAATCCTGAACTCCAGATCCATCGCCTTGTCGTCAATGGCAGCACGCGGCACCGTGACATAGACGCGGAACGTACCGACCGAGTCAGCCTTTACAGGCAGATCGGTCTGGGCAACAGGATCCTCCTGATAGCCTACCACGATCATGGTCGCGCCTTCGACACCTTCCACCATGACCCTATACGTCTGCTCCTGGGGCAGCATGTTCAGGATCTTGAACGTATAGCCGTTGCGGATGGCGCCATCGGACAGGGTAACGAACAAGGGGCTGCGCTCGTGCAGGACCGAGACGTCGACCCGCGCGCGAGTGACCAGACCGAATGCCATCACCGCCATGACGACGATCATGATTGCGGCATAAAGCACGGTGCGCCCACGAACCAGACGATACCTCGTCGGCTGCCCCTTGGAACGGGCCACTTGGTTGGCGTTACTGTCGTAGGTGATCAGTTCGCGCGGCAGGCCGAAGCGGTCCATCACGGTATTACAGGCGTCAATGCACAGGCCACAGCCGATGCAGGCGAGTTGGCTGCCGTTGCGGATATCGATGCCGGTTGGGCATACCTGGACGCAGAGCTGGCAATCTACGCAATGACCGCGCGTTTCGAAGTTTTCCGACTTCTTGGCGTACCCGCGGGGTTCGCCGCGCCACTTCTCGTAGGTGACTACGAGGCTGTCCTCGTCAAACATGGCAGCCTGAAAGCGCGGCCACGGGCACATATAGATGCACACCTGCTCGCGCGCAAAACCGGCCAGGACGTAGGTGAAGCCGGCGACCATCAGAGCAAAGCCCATCACTCCCCAGGTGAACTCGCCCTGAAGCAGCGCCTGGGTGGTGGCCGGGGCGTCGTTGAAATAGATCACCCAGGTCCAACCGACGGCAAAAGAGATGATCAACCACACAATGTTGGTCGCCGTCTTGCGGCTCAGTTTGTCCAGCGTCCACGGCCCGCGATCGCGCTTGATGCGGGCGTTGCGGTCGCCCTCGAAGAAGCGCTCGGCCATCACGAAAACGTCGGTGAACACCGTCTGGATGCAAGTGAACCCGCACCAAACGCGGCCCAGAAGCGCGGTCACAAAGAACAAGCCGATGGCGCCCAGGATGAGAAGGCCGGTCAGATAGTATATTTCCTGCGGCCAGAACTCGACGCCCAGGATGTAACCGCGACGCCCGGACATGTCCATCAGAATGGCCTGATCGGGGGCGCCTGGACCACGGTCCCAGCGCAGCCACGGCCCGACGAAGTAAATGCCGAGCAGAATGATCGCAGACCAGTTCTTGAGGGTCCGGAAAAAGCCGGACACCTTCTTCGGCTGGACCTTCTTGTAGTCCGCGTACAAGGACTGGGCTTGATCTTCCGGTTGCTTGCCGGCACTGCCGCCTGCGGGGGTTTGCCCACCCGTCTTGGCGACTTTCTCCGCTACCGCCATATCCCGACCTTCCCTGAATGGTGCGCCCTGGTTGTCATGCGCCTGTTAGGCATCCGGCTCTCCGCCGACCACGGGGAAAGGTGCGGTCGTACGTGCCGTGCCCGAATTGCTAGGAGCGTCCAGAGATCCGCCGGATACCCGGTCCCGCTCCTCGGAAACTAGGATCCGCTTATATATATGGCAAGCCGATCCCCACATTGACAATGCGCAATGTAATCATCGTCTTTGCCCAGAAAGTCCCATTTCAGGGCGCCGGGCGCCATAAGGCTCATCGCGTGGGACCCATGCGTGAGATGCATGGCGGCGGTGGCGCCGCATTAAAAATACCAGAACCGCTCGTGCCGGGAAGCACGAGCGGTCCGGGAGATTTCCGGCCGTCACCGACGGCACGGTGGATCCGGCATCAGGCCGGACGATCATATCAGCCTTACTGGCCGCCACCCAGAGAGTGGACGTACAGGGTCAGCATCTTGATCTCGGTGTCCTTCAGGCGGCCGCCCCACGCCGGCATGACGCTGTGCTTGGGGTTGCGAACCTGGGCTGCGATGTCCTCGACCGACATGGTCTGACCCGGCGCAGCATACAGCCACACCTTGTCACCCAAAGCCGGAGCGCCAAGCATCGCATTGCCGTCGGACACCGGGTTGGCACCATCGGAGGAATGGCACGCAACGCACTGTTCGACAAAGATTTCCTGACCACGGCCTTCTTCGACACGGCCTTCGGACATGCCCTTGACGTACTGAGCCACCGCCGTGATGTCGGCAGCTTCCAGCATTTCGCCATAAAGAGGCATTTCAGACAGGCGAGTGTCGGCCGACAGGTCGGACCGGATGCCGTGGGTCAAGGTGTACTCGATGTCATCGAGCGTACCGCCCCAGATCCAGCTGTCGTCAGCCAGGGTCGGGTAGCCGAACGCACCGGCGCCACCGGACTGGTGGCACGGCACGCAGTTTTCCTTGAACAGGACTGCACCGCCGGCGCGGGCGTAGTTGGCCAGATCGGGCTTGGCCGCGATGTCCTGCACCGACAGCGCCGCCATGCCGGAGACCTTGTCGGCATGAACGGCACTAGCCGCGGCCAGATCGGTTTCCAGCTCGGCGCGCGAGCTATAGCCAATGACACCGGTGGTGAAGCCGGTGGCGGTCGGCCAAGTCGGATAGACCACCCAGTACCCGATGGCCCACACGATGCAAATGTAGAACACGTAAACCCACCACTTGGGCAGCGGGGTATTCAGTTCCTTGATGCCGTCCCACTCATGGCCGGTCGTAGACTGGCCCGAAATGGCGTCCTTTTCAGGAGTTCCCGCCATCTTTTCGCTCCTCGTTCTCGTCATCCCTCAAGGGGATCATCGCGTCGTCCTCGAACCGGTCCTTATTCCTGGGCCGGTACGCCCACACAATGATCCCGAGGAAGAAGATCATCAGCCACAGGCCCCAAAACTGGCGCAGGAAGGCAGCAACTTCGGTCATGGTTTCCATGGATGTCTCATTCAATCCCTGTCAATCAGCCCAAAATCGCGGCCAATCCTCCGTCAGTGCGACGTCTACCGGTACAGACCGACAGCGTCACGACCCTGGGGCGTGTCGAACTCGGTGAAGTCCACCATGGAACCCATGATCTGCAAGTACGCGATCAAGGCGTCCATTTCGGTGAGCACTTCGGCGTTGCCGTCAAAGGCGCCGACGCGAGCCTTCGGGTAGCGCGCCAACAGACCGGCGTGGTCGCCGTCCGTGCTGGCCTGCGTCCGAAGATCTTCAAGAGCGAGTTCGACCTGCTCGTCGGTGTAGGGCACACGCACCATGCGCAGAGTGCTCAGGTGAGCCGCCGCATCGTCGAACTTGAGCTCCCGCATCAGATGCGGATAGCCCGGCATGATGGATTCCGGCACCACGGCACGCGGGTCGATCAGGTGACGCATGTGCCATTCGTCGGAGTACTTGCCGCCGACACGGGCCAGATCCGGACCGGTGCGCTTGGAGCCCCACTGGAACGGATGATCGTACTGCGACTCCGCAGCCAGGGAGTAATGACCGTAGCGTTCCACTTCATCGCGGAACGGGCGGATCATCTGGCTGTGGCAGTTGTAGCAGCCTTCACGGATGTAGATGTTGCGGCCGGCCAGTTCGAGGGGCGAGTACGGGCGGACGCCCTTCACCTTCTCGATGGTGCTTTCCAGCGCGAACAGAGGAACGATCTCGACGATGCCGCCGATGATGATCGTGATGAAGATGCCAAGAGTAAGAAAGAGAACATTCGTCTCCATCTTCTCGTGCTTTTTGACCAGACTCATTGTCCTGTCTCCCCCGGATTAGCGCCGCGCGCCGACAGCGACGGCATCGGGCGACTCGTAGGGCTGCTCTTCGCGGATATCGCCCTTGATCGTGCGGTACATGTTGTACGCCATGATCAAGCCACCCAAGACGAACAGCACACCGCCGAAGGCACGGATCACGTAGTACGGATGCATCGCTTCAACCGTCTCAATGAACGAGTACTGGAGGAAGCCCATGTCGTCATACGCACGCCACATCAGGCCCTGCATGATGCCCGAAATCCACATCGCGGTGATGTAGAGAACGATGCCGATGGTGGCGATCCAGAAGTGATAGGACACCAGACGCATGGAATACAGCGACTTGCGGCCCCACAGCACGGGGATCAGGTAGTACATCGCGCCGAAGGACACGAACGCCACCCAGCCCAGAGCGCCCGAGTGCACGTGGCCGACGGTCCAGTCGGTGTAGTGCGACAGCGAGTTCACGGCCTTGATGGACATCATCGGGCCTTCGAAGGTGGACATGCCGTAGAACGCGACAGACGCCACCAGGAAGCGGATGACCGGGTCGGTACGCAGCTTTTCCCAGGCACCGGACAGGGTCATGATACCGTTGATCATGCCACCCCAAGACGGCATCCACAGCATGATCGAGAAGGTCATGCCAAGGGTCTGCGCCCAGTCAGGAAGAGCGGTGTAGTGCAGGTGGTGCGGACCAGCCCAGATGTACAGGAAGATCAGCGCCCAGAAGTGAACGATGGACAGGCGATAGGAGTAGACCGGACGCTCGGCGCGCTTGGGGATGAAGTAGTACATCATGCCCAGGAAGCCGGCGGTCAGGAAGAAGCCCACCGCATTGTGACCATACCACCACTGGATCATCGCGCTCTGCACGCCCGACCACATGGGGTACGACTTGGCACCGAACAGCGACACCGGAATGGCAAGGTTGTTGCCCAGGTGCAGCATGGCGATGGTGACGATGAAGGCCAGCAGGAACCAGTTGGCCACATAGATATGCGGCTCGCGGCGCTTGACCAGCGTGCCGACGAAGGTGGCCAGGTACACCACCCAGACCACGGTCAGGAACAGGTCGACGAACCATTCCGGCTCGGCGTATTCCTGGCCCGAGGTGATGCCGAGGACGTAGCCCAGGGCGGCCATGACGATGAACGCCTGGTAGCCCCAGAAAATGATGTTCCCGGTAACGTTGCCACCCCAAAGGCTGGCGCGGCAGGTGCGCTGCACGATGTACAGCGAAGAGCCGATCAGGATGTTGCCGCCGAAGGCAAAAATCACTGCAGACGTGTGAACCGGACGCAGACGACCAAAGGTGGTCCACTCCAGATCCAGGTTCAGAAACGGAAAAGCAAGCTGCCAGGCGATGAAATCGCCCGCCAAAAAGCCAACGACGCCCCAGAACATCGCCGCAACGACGAACATCCGGATCACGCCGTTGTTATAGGCGGTAGAATCCGCCTGCGCGCCGTGCGCCATGGTCGCTTGGGTCATGACCCCTCCTGTATCGACCAGAAAACTCCCGAATGGGACCCATTACGGGTACCTTAACGTCCCGCCCCTACCCCGGACTCAGCCGGTTTCCCCGAGGAACGGGAAGTGCTCGCAACGTATGCACGACAGCGGGCGGAACAGCCACACGCGGACATGCACTGCAGCCATGCAAAAGACACACTGGTGCCTCTTGCATGCCGTTACAGGCTCGCGCACTATGCCCAAGCCGTCGCAGCGAACCATTGATCTATATCAACTGCGGCCGATTATCCAAGAAAATTTGGATTTGATGATGTTGCGCTGCAGCAGCGCTTTTCGCCCTTAACGGGTGCGCACCTATGAATGCGCAGATCCAGCCCGTCATCCGTCCCGTTCCAGAGGTGTCTTGTGACCAAACCAGAAACAGCCGTTACCCCCGTGGCGTCCCTGCCAGTCGTCCACGTCCTGAAGGGCCACACCAGCCGGGTGCGGCGGGGCCATCCGTGGCTGTTTTCCAATGAAATCGACATGACCCCGGCAACCAAGGCCATTCCGGCCGGCGCCCTGGTCGTGATCGAGGACGCCGGGGCCGAGCGCCTGGGCATCGGCACGTTCAACGCCCATTCGCTGATTGCCGTGCGCCTGCTAACGCGCGACGCGACGGCAACCATCGACACGGCGTTCCTGGCCGGGCGCCTGCGGGCGGCGGTGGCCCTGCGCGACGCCTTGTTCCCCACCCCGCACTACCGCCTGATCCATTCCGAGGCCGACGGCCTGCCGGGTCTGGTGGTCGATCGCTACGGCGACGTGGTCAGCGTGCAGGCCAACACGGCGGGCATGGACGCCTTGCTGCCGCAGGTGCTCGATGCCCTGGACGAAGCGCTTGCGCCGCGCGCCATCGTGCTGCGCAACGACAGCCCGGTGCGCGGCCTGGAAGGACTGGCGCAAAACCATTCCGTGGCCCGCGGCAGCCTCGATGGCCCGGTCGAGCTGATCGAAAACGGTGTTCGCTTCCTGGCCGACCTGACCGGCGGACAGAAAACCGGCTGGTTCTATGACCAGCGCGCCAACCGCGCGTTCATCGCCGGGCTGGCCAAGGGCCGCAGCGTGATCGACGTGTTCAGCTATGCCGGCGGCTTCGGCCTGACCGCGCTGGCAGCCGGGGCGACCAGCGCCCTGCTGGTTGACCGCGCTGCCGACCCGTTGGACCTGGCGCGACGGGCGGCCGAGTTGAACGGCTTTGGCGACCGCCTGGAAACTCAGGTCAACGACGGGTTCAAGGCCCTGGAAAGCCTGGAGAAAACCGGCACCCGGTTCGGCGTGGTGGTGGCCGACCCGCCGGCCTTCGTGAAGTCCAAGAAGGATCTCGGCGCGGGCGCCAAAGGCTACCGCAAAATGGCTCGGCTCGCCGCCGCCGTGGTCGAACCAGGCGGCTTCCTGTTGTGCGGGTCGTGCTCCCACCACATGAGCGCCGAGTTGTTCCATCAGGAAGTCACGCGCGGCATCGGTCTGGCCGGTCGCAGCGGGCGCATCCTGTATGCCCACGGCGCGGCGGCCGATCACCCCGTGCACCCTGCCTTGCCGGAAAGCGCCTATCTCAAGGTGCTGGTGATGCAGTTGGACTAACCGGCCTCACCCGGCCACTAGCGTCAGAGTAAACACGGCGCCGTCCGGGCCGCTCCGGTCCAGTACCAGATCGCCCCCCATCGCCCGCATGAGATCGCGGGCGATGGGCAGGCCCAGCCCGGTGCCTCCAGCCCGCGCCGAGCCGGAAAACGGCACGAACAGATTGTCGAGGGCGCGCGGCGGCAGCCCCGGCCCGGTGTCGGACACCTGCAGGACAACCTTCTGACCGACGGACGACGCATCGACCGAAACCGTGGCCGCTCCGGCTTCGGCCGCGTTGCGCAGCAGGTTTTCCAGAACCCTGAGTAAAAGCTCGCAGTCGGCCTGTGCGGTCAAAGCAGGCGCAATGCCGACCGTGCACGCGCAAGCATGTCCCACGAGCACCCGCGCTGCATCCTCAGCCACCGGGCGCACGGCCACCGGCCCCAGGCGCGGACAGGGAGGCCCCTCCTTGGCGAAGCGCAAGGTCGCCGTGGTCAAGGCAATCGCGCGGTCCAGCGCACGGGCGATGCCCTGGGTGACGTGCTTGACCTCGGGATCGGCCGCCGCGGTCTGCTCCAGGCGATCAGATTCCAGAACTGCCGTGGTCAGCACGCCCTTGAGGTCGTGGCTGACCTTGGCGACCGCCGTCCCCACGGCGGCCAGCCGGGCCTGTTGACCAAGCGCATCGCGCAGGCGGCTTTGCAGAGCGGCAAGCTCGCGCTCGGCCACGCCCACTTCGTCGGATCGCTGCGATGGATGCAGGATGCGATCGGCGTCCTCGGGCGCCTCGGCGAAGGCCTGCATGCTGGCACTCAGGCGGCGCAGGGGGCGGACCAGCAGGACATGCAAACTGAGATAAACCAAGGCCGCCGTAATCAGCGAGATGAACAGCGACAGTGCCAGGATACGCCAGCCATAGCCCCGCATGGCCTCGATCAGGGGCGCTTCCTCCACCACCACCTCAACCCACGTCAGGGGATCCTGCGGCGGATGGCCGCGCACGGCGATGATGCGCCGGTCGGCGCGCACCAACGCGCCCAGGGCCTGCTGGATGAGCGATCCCGGTGGGCGGTCGGATATGTCATAGGACGCATCGACCACCGGCGGCATGTCCGGCCCCAGGGTGGTGCGGCTGCGGTCCGGCCCCCAGGCACTCATGCCCAACGTCCCGGCTTGGCTCAACAGGCGGCGCTGGAGGTCCATGTCGACCATGCCATGCGGGTGGGCCTGAACGGCGGTCAAGGCCAACAAGGCCGCTCCCAGGCGATCCTCCAGCACGGTCATCCGGAAACGCGCCACCGAAGGGACGAATATCAAAACCTCGGCCAGCATGACGAAGACCATGGTCAGCACCAGCAAGCGGGCCGACAGGCTACGCCACAGCGGCAAAGATGAGTGCGGATCCGAACGGGTCATCGGGCCAGACGCATTAGAAATCGGACGACCGCGCGGGTGCGGTCTGAAAAAAGCGACTCTTTATAATACGTGCCGGCCGCCCGCTTCGTCACCTCACCTCGGGTGGGATAGGGCACCACCATCCCGGCCAGCGACCGCAATGAAACCGCCCCCTCGACAGCCAGAATCCACGGCGCCAGCAGGTCGCCCGCCTGCGCCCCGACCACGCCCGCCCCCAGCACGCGGCCCCGGCGGGTGGTCACGACCTTGAGCAGCCCGTCCATCCGCCCCTCGCAGCGCGCACGGTCGTTGTCGGCAAAAGGCGCTGTCAGTACGCGGACCGTACCATCATGGAGAGCACGCGCCTGCGACTCCGATAGGCCCACCTGGGCCAGTTCCGGATCGGTGTAGGTGACGCGGGGTATGGCCGCTCCCTTGCCCCATACCGGCAGCCGAAAAAGCATCGACTGCACAACGCGGGAGGCATGATACCCCGCCAGATGGGTGAACTGCCCCTGCCCCGCCACGTCGCCGACCGCGTAAATGCGGCGGTTGGTGGTCCGCAGGCGATGGTCCACCACGATTCCGGCCATGCCCACCGCCACCCCCGCGCGGTCCAGGCCCAGCCCCTCCACGATCGGCGTGCGGCCGGTGGCGATCAGCAAATGCGACCCCTCCAGGGTGCCGCCGTGGGACAAGCTCACGGCAACATCCTCCCCCTGCCGTGCTACGCGGGTTAGGGTCGTATGCTCGCGCAGGTCCACCCCCTCGGCACGCAGGCGGGCGGCAACCACGGCGGACAGGTCGGGGTCCTCGCGCGGCAGCAGGCGGGAGCGGGCCAAGACAGTGACCTCGCCCCCCAGGCGCCGAAAGGCCTGAGCAAGCTCGCACCCGATCGGACCTCCGCCGACCACCACCAGATGGCGCGGCAGGGTGGTCTGGGCGAAAATCGTCTCGTTGGTGAGGAACGGAACCTCGGCCAGCCCCGGCACGTCGGGCAGGGCGGGCCGCGAGCCCGTTGCGACAACGAATCGCTTGGCGCGGACCACGGTTCCCTCGACGTCCACCGTGCGGTGATCGATGAAGCGGGCGGAAGCGCGCAGGACGGTGACGCCCAAACCCTCGAACCTCTCCTGCGAGTCATGGGGGGCAATGGCCGCGATGGTGCCGTGGACGTGGCGCCGGACGGCGGCAAAATCAACCTGCGGCTGCCCGGCCAGAATGCCTAGCGCGGCGGCATTGCGCACGCTTTGGGCGGCGTGCGCTGCGGCCAGCAAGGCCTTGGACGGGACACAGCCGGTGTTCAGGCAATCGCCGCCCATGGTGTCGCGCTCGATCAAGACCACCTGCACGCCAAACTGCGCCGCCCCGGCCGCCACGGACAATCCGCCAGACCCCGCGCCGATCACGCAAACGTCGGTGTCGATGTAAGTCATGGCGCCCGCCTCCGGCTGGTCCACGCCTTGTACACCATCGGCAGGGCGGCCAGCGCCGCCAGACCGAGCAGCGGGCCGAGGACCACCGGCTCCCACAGGACGGAAAGGTCTGGCGCATCGCCACGGGCCAGCACCTCGTCCAGTCCCGCGCCAATGCTCGAAAACACCACCGTCGCCGGGATGATGCCCAGCACCGTGCCGATGACATAGGTCGAAACCGGCACACCAAGCAGCGCCGGCACCAGATTGACCAGCCAGAACGGAAACAGCGGAATCAGCCGGAGGACCAGCATCGTAGACAGGGCGTTGTCCCTGAAACCGCTTTCCATGCGGGCCACCATGCGGCCCAGCCGCCCCTCGCCCAGCCGCGCCCGCCACGCATCGCCGGTGACATAGCGGGCCAGCAAGAAGACTGCCGTCGCCCCCACGGTCGCCGCCACCACCACATAGACCGCCGCCGGGACGGTCCCGAACAGGAACCCGCCGCCGACCGTCAGCCACACTGCGCCCGGCACCGAGAATGCGACGCTCACGGCATACGCCGCCATGAACGCGGCGACGCTGAGGACCTGATGCCCCGCCACCCACTGCTGCAATCCGGTGCGATGGCGGCGCAGGGTGTCAAAGTCGAGATGCTCGTGCAGGCCGCTGGCATAGACCGCAACGGCCACCGTCACGCAGGCCGCCAGCACCGCCCATCGGCCGACCGTTGATCGCCCTCCGCCTGCCGCGTCCGCCATGCCACGCCCTTTCGCGCTTTACCTTTAGGAACAGGCGTAGCACCGTGGCGACCGCCCGGCGAATAAAGATCGCGTGAGCGGACGACGACCCGGCATTGACTTTATCCCGTCCGTGCCGCTATACAGCCCCCCTTGGATTTCGTCCGGGAACCCGCTGGCCCTCCGCCGGCGCGGCCCGCGTTCGTATTGGAGTAAGTAAAGTGAAGCGCACCTACCAGCCGAGCAAGCTCGTCCGCGCCCGTCGTCACGGCTTCCGCGCCCGCATGGCCACCGTCAGCGGCCGCAACATCATTGCCAGCCGTCGCGCCAAGGGCCGTAAGCGCCTGTCCGCTTAAGGCTTTCCTGGAAACGGAGGCGCCGGTGGCGGACGTCGAACCCAGTGACGTTGTGCCACCCGGTTGCAAAACCGAAAGCGCGTCCGCGACCAAAAGCGGCGCCGTCAGCATTGGCCGCCTCAAGCAACGCCGGGACTTTTTGCGAGTCGCGGCGCGCCAGTGCAAGGGCGTCACGCCGGGCCTGATTCTTCAGGCCGCGCCGGCTCCTGCCCCGCCCGCCGCTGATGCGCCTGGCGAACCGGGCATCCGGGTGGGTTTCACGGTGTCGAAGAAGGTCGGCAACGCCGTCAGGCGTAACCGCGCCCGGCGCCGGTTGAGGGCGGTGGTCGATGCCCTGATGGCCGACCTCGCGCAGCCGGGACTCGACTATGTTGTGATCGGCCGGGCCGCCACGGTGGAGCGACCGTTCGACGCTCTCTTGAACGATCTGCGCAGTGCTGTACAACGTGTCGGGACAGCCTCCCGGGGTGGCTCCGGGAACGGCCCGCCCCCTGCAAAAAAGGCGCGGAATCGGTGAACGAGCTTGTGATCAGGGCCGGACGACTGGTGGCACGGGGACCCGTGCTGCTGATGCGCGCCTTCATTCGCGGCTATCAACTGTTCATCTCCCCCTTGCTGCCGCCCAGTTGCCGCTTCACGCCCACCTGCTCCCAATACGCCCTGGAGGCCCTGGCTCGCCACGGCCTGTTGCATGGCGGCTGGCTCACCCTGCGTCGGCTTGGCCGTTGCCAGCCGTGGGGAGGCTGTGGCCATGACCCAGTGCCCGAGGCAAAGCCTTGCGACCACGGGCTACCACCCGGCAACCAGACCTGTTCCCACTAAGATCACACGCGGACCCCGGATCCCATGCCAGACCAGAAGAACCTGATTCTCGCCGTCGTCCTGTCCCTCTTGGTCATCGTGGGATTCGAACTCCTGTGGCCCAAGCCGGAGGCACCGCCCGCCCCGCAGCAGACCACTCAGGGCCAGCAGGCTCCGGGGGCCGACGTGCCCATGCCCGGACACGTCACCGCGCCCGGCGGAGAGGCGTCCGCCCCGACCATTGCGCAGGGCCGCGACGGCATTCTGGCCGCCACCTCCCGCGTGCGCATCGAGACGCCGTCCCTGACCGGTTCGATCAACCTGAGCGGCGGCCGGTTCGACGATCTGGTGCTGCGCGATTACCGCGTGGAGCCCAAGGCCACCGCTGAAAACATCACCCTGCTGTCGCCGCGCGGCACCGCCGAGCCCTACTACAGCGAATACGGCTGGGTGGCCGGAACGCAGGGCCTGAACGTCCCCGGCGGCGAGACCGTGTGGCAGGCCGATGGCGAGTTGCTGACCCCGGACCGTCCGGTCACGCTGACCTGGGACAACGGCCAGGGCTTGGTGTTCACCCGCAAGGTCGAAGTCGACGCCGATTATATGTTCACCATCAACGAGACGGTGACCAACCAGGGCGCCTCGGCCGCCACCTTGTACCCCTATGGTCTTTTGGCGCGCGGCTACCGGCCCGAGACGGTCGACTTCTATATTCTGCACGAAGGTCCGCTCGGCGTGTTCAACAGCACGCTCAAGGAACTGGATTACAGCGAACTGGAAGAGGACGGTCCGGTCGAGCGCCTGTCCACCGGCGGATGGATTGGCATCACCGACAAGTATTGGCTGACCGCGCTGGACTTCCCGCGCGAGACGGAGACCAAGGCCCGCTTCATGCACCGCACGGCCGATGGCCGTCCGCGCTATCAGGTCGATTTCCTGGGCGCCGCGCATACCGTTGCGCCGGGGCAAACCGCGTCGCTCAGCCATGACTTCTTCGCGGGCGCCAAGGAAATCCGTGTCCTCGACCGTTACGCCGAAGAACGCAACATCGACCGCTTTGACCTCGCCATCGACTTCGGCTGGTTCTACTTCCTCACCAAGCCGTTCGCTTACGCGCTGCTGTGGCTGCAGGGCGCCTTAGGCAATGCCGGTCTGGCGATCATCGCCTTTACCTTCGTGCTGCGCCTGCTGCTGTTCCCGCTGGCCAACAAGTCGTACAAGTCGATGAGCAAGATGAAGGCCCTGCAGCCGGACATGAAGGCGCTCCAGGAGCGTTTCAAGGACGACCGCCAGCGCCTCAACCAGGAAATGATGGCCCTGTACAAGACCAAAGGCGTCAATCCTGTGTCGGGTTGCCTGCCCATCCTGGTGCAGATCCCGATCTTCTTTGCCCTCTACAAGGTGCTGTTCGTCTCCATCGAGATGCGTCACGCACCGTTCTACGGCTGGATCCACGATCTGTCCGCGCCCGACCCGACCAGCCTGTTCAACCTGTTCGGCCTGATTCCGTGGGATCCGCCCACGTTCATGATGATCGGCGTGTGGCCGTTGATCATGGGTCTGACCATGTGGGCACAGCAAAAGCTGAACCCGGCCCCGGCCGACCCCATGCAGGCCAAAATCATGATGTGGCTGCCGGTCATCTTCACGGTCATGCTGGCGGGCTTCCCGGCCGGCCTGGTCATCTACTGGGCGACCAACAACCTCCTGTCGGTGGCGCAGCAGTGGTACATCATGAAGCGGATGGGGGTGAAGGTCTGACGGCCTTCACCGCTTCCCTCCCCCACAATTGGATAAACCCGCGTGCGTGACAACGAACAGCCCGACGACAGCCCTTACGAAGACGAGGCGATGGAGGCCGGGCGCAAGCTGTTCTCCCGCCCTTGCACCTTTGTCATGGGCGCGGTCCAGATCAGCACAATGCCCGGCACGGAGCTGCCCGAGATTTGCTTTGCAGGGCGCTCCAACGTCGGCAAATCCAGCCTGATCAACGCAGTGACGGGCCACAAGGGGCTGGCCCGCACCTCCGTCACGCCCGGCCGGACCCAGGAACTCAACTTCTTCCGCATCGAAGATCGTCTGTCGATCTGCGACCTGCCGGGCTACGGCTATGCCCGCGCGCCCAAGGACCGCGTGAAGAAGTGGACCAGTCTTGTGAAGTCCTACCTCCGCGGCCGTCCCAATCTGCGCCGCGTCCTGCTGTTGATAGACAGCCGCCACGGCATCAAGGACAATGACCGCGAAATCATGGCCATGCTGGACGAGGCCGCCGTGAACTATCAGGTCGTCCTGACCAAGATCGACAAGCCCAAGGCCGCCGAACTGGATGCCTTGGTCGAGGCCATGACGGCCGAGTTGAAGGCCCACGTGGCCGCGCACCCGGTTCTGATGCTGACCAGTTCCGAAAAGAACCGGGGCATCGCCGAGTTGCGGGCCGAGTTGGTCCAACTCGCCGCCACGTCTTCTTAACCGCCAGTCCTTTCCGTCTATCGCCTCCAGCGTTGCAGGGAGCCGTTCCGACCATGACCGACAAGCCGACCATCCCCGTCGAAGAACGCCAGGACTGGCTCGCCAAAGCCACCACCCTGTCCGAGGCCCTGCCCTACATGCGCGAGTTCGCCGGGCAGACCATCGTGGTCAAGTACGGCGGCCACGCCATGGGCAACCCGGAACTGGCCCTGAAGTTCGCCAGCGACATCGTTCTGCTCAAGCAGGTGGGCATCAATCCGGTGGTCGTCCACGGCGGCGGACCGCAGATCAAGATCATGCTCGACCGCCTGAAGATTCAGTCCGATTTCATCGACGGCCTGCGCGTCACCGACCGCGAGACGGTCGACATCGTCGAAATGGTCCTGGCCGGATCGATCAATAAGGAAATCGTCACCGCCATCAACCGCGCGGGCGGCTTTGCCGTGGGCCTTTCGGGCAAGGACGGCAACCTCATCCGCGCCCGCAAGCTGCGCCGCACCAAGCGGGACCCCGACAGCAACATCGAAAAGCTGCTCGATCTGGGCTTTGTCGGTGAGCCGGTGGCCGTGGAAACGCACATCCTCGAACAATTCGAGGAAAGTGACGTCATTCCGGTCATCGCCCCCATCGGCATCGGCGATGATGGCGAAACCTACAACATCAACGCCGACACCGCCGCCGGCGCCATCGCCTCGGCCATGCAGGCCACCCGCCTGCTGATGCTGACTGACGTGCCCGGCGTGCTCGACAAGACCAAGACCCGCATCGAGGAAATGACCGTCGAGGACGCCCGCCGCATGATGAGCGACGGCACCATCTCCGGCGGCATGATCCCCAAGGTGGAAACCTGCCTGCACGCCGTCGAACGTGGCGTCGAAGCCGCCGTCATCATGGACGGCCGTGTCCCGCACGCCATCCTGCTTGAAATCTTCACCCCACATGGCGCCGGAACGTTGTTGCGGATGGAGTAGACGCGTGGAGAGGCCCCCGTGCCTCTCTGGTTCGCCTTTTTCCACCAGGAGCAGGACATGGCCGACCCCATTCAGATCAAAGCCTCCCTCGGCCACCTCCACACCTGGCTGTTCGACCTGGACAACACCCTGTATCCGGCGACGTCGAGCCTGTTCCCGCAGATCGACGTCCGCATGACGGCGTTTATCGCCGACTTCCTAAAAGTGCCGAAGGACGAGGCGTTCCGCGTCCAGAAAGGGTTCTACCGGAAATACGGCACGTCCCTGCGCGGTCTGATGCTGGAACATGGCCTGGAGCCGGACGTGTTCCTGGACTATGTCCACGACATCGACCACAGCGTGCTCGACCATGACGCCAACCTGGACACTGCGCTCGCCCGCCTGCCCGGCCGCAAGCTGATCTTCACCAACGGGTCTGAACGCCACGCCGAACGGGTGCTTGACCGGCTGGGGTTGGCAGATCATTTCGAGGGGATCTTCGACGTTCGGGCAGCCGGGTACATCCCCAAGCCCGATCCCGAAACCTACAAGATCATCGTCAAGCGTCACGGCATCGAGGCCCGCGCCACGGCTTTCTTCGAGGACAGCCCGCTCAACCTCAAGCCCGCCGCCGAGATCGGCATGACCACCATCCTGGTCCGCCACGGCCCCGACGAAGCCGCCGCCGCTGACCACCGCAGCCACCGTGATGCCGACCTCACCCACTGCCACCACATCACCGACGACCTGACGGCTTGGCTCAACGCCGCTGCTAAGACTCTGGGACGCTAAGAGGCTGAAAGAAAGCGGCCTCTGCCCGCACCCGCCAGGAGCCGCAGGCTTCTGGACCTGGGGAACGTCATAGCCGCGCGCGGCGCATCAAATGGGAAGTTTATCTGCCAGCGGCGCAAGGGCCGTGCGGCCCTTGGCGGGCCTGGGCAGCGCCTAGCGCATCGGTCAGCAAATCGGATGCGGCGATTGCACCCTTGTTCCCAGCATCGTGGCCACTGGTCGGCCTGGATGCCCGGGTCAAGCCCGGGCACGACGAAGCCTTTGAATATAAAGAATTCTGTCATGGCCGGGCTTGACCCGGCCATCCACGCGCCGCCGAGTGCGCTGCAATCCTGGCTTCGGCTCGGAGAGGGTCCAATTTAGCTACCGGCGCTGTAGCCTTGCAAATCCCTAAGCCTTGGCGTTATTCGGGTTCACCGGCGCAAACACGGCGGGCTTGGCGCGGGTCGGACCGTCGCGGTGGACACCGCCGGTCAGGAGGATGGTTTCCTGAAGGCGGGCATAGGCTTTGCGCCAATCATCGTCTGCACCCAGCGAGCACGCCTTGGTGAAGTACTGGCGGGCATCGGCCAGCTTTACGCCGCGTTCCTTCATCTTTTCCTCGGCCGCAAGCCGGGCGGCGTCGCGAAGGAGTTTGTCGGCGCTGCGCATATTGGCGTTGCACTGAAGGCGGCGGACGGCTTTGAAGACTTTCTGATTGAAGTCGAACGGCAGGTACTTGTCGTCCTTGCACCGCGACTTAATCATCTCCGCCAGACGCTCGGCATCTTCCGGGCTGGCGTCGCTCATCTTGTTCACCATTTCGGTGACCATTTGCTTGGACTGGGCGATCAGCGCCTCTTTTTGGACCTCCGCCCGGCTTTTGCCGAATCCGAACATGACCGCCTCCATCCCGCGCATTTTTTAAGCGTTTGGCAATTTGCGGTTTTAATCTTATACGACAGCGGTCCAATCTTCAATAAAGTTAGGCGCATGACTGCGGAGCCAGTAGTTCCCCGCAAGACTTATGCAACGCTATTACATAAAATTACATCTACTTCACCCACTCTCATGCGTATCCTTTGCGTGATGACGGGCCTGTTTCACCCGGTACATTTCTTCATCGGCGCGGGACAAAAGGCCCGCGTCATTCCCACTCGATTGTCCCCGGCGGCTTGCTGGTGATGTCGTAGACCACCCGGTTGACGCCGCGCACTTCGTTCACGATCCGGTTGGACACCCGGCTCAGGAACTCGTGGTCGAAGTGGTAGTAGTCCGCCGTCATGCCGTCGGTGGAGGTCACGGCGCGGAGGGCCAGGGCGAATTCATAGGTGCGGTTATCGCCCATCACGCCGACAGTCTGGACCGGCAGCAGCACGGCGAAGGCCTGCCAGATGGCGTCGTAAAGCCCGGCGTTGCGGATTTCTTCCAGGTAGATCGCATCCGCCTTGCGCAGAATGTCGGCCTTTTCGCGGGTGATCGGCTGGCCGGGAATGCGGATGGCGAGACCCGGTCCGGGGAACGGGTGGCGGCCGACCATTTCCTCGGGCAGGCCGAGTTCGCGGCCAAGGTTGCGGACCTCGTCCTTGAACAGCTCGCGTAGCGGCTCGACCAGTTGCATGTTCATGCGGGCGGGCAGGCCGCCGACGTTGTGGTGGCTCTTGATGGTCACGGACGGGCCGCCGGTGAAGGACACCGACTCGATCACGTCGGGGTACAGCGTGCCCTGAGCCAGGAAATCGGCCCCGCCGACCTTCTTGGCCTCGGCCTCGAACACGTCGATGAAGGTCTTGCCGATGATCTTGCGCTTTTCCTCGGGGTCGGTCTTGTCGGCCAGCAGGCCCAGGAACAGGTCCGACGCATCGACGTGCACGAGATTGATGTTGAAGCGGTTGCGGAACACCTCGACCACCTGATCGGCCTCGCCCGCGCGCATCAGGCCATGGTCCACGAACACGCAGGTCAACTGGTCGCCAATGGCCTCGTGCACCAGCGCGGCCACGACCGAGCTATCGACACCGCCGGACAGGCCGCAAATCACCCGGCCCTTGCCGACCTGAGCGCGGATCTTGGCGATCTCAACCTCGCGGAAGGCGGCCATGGTCCAGTCGCCCTTGCACCCGCAGATGCGCTTGGTGAAGGCCTCAAGCAGAGCATGGCCGTGCGGGGTGTGGACCACTTCGGGGTGAAACTGCACGCCGTAGAACTTGCGGGCATCGTCGGCAATTGCGGCGAACGGGGCGCCCTCGGACTGGGCGACGACGCGGAATCCTTCGGGCAGCGCAGCGACGCGGTCGCCATGGCTCATCCACACCTGCTCGCGCGCACCGGGCTTCCAGGTGCCCTCGAACAGGGCGCAGTCCTCGCGCACGTCAACGAAGGCGCGGCCGAATTCGCGGTGGTCCGACCCTTCGACCTTGCCGCCAAGCTGGGCGACCATGGTCTGCTGCCCGTAGCAAATGCCGAGCACCGGCAGCCCCATGCCAAACAGCTCCTGCGGCGCGCGCGGAGTATCCGTGCCGGTCACGGACGCCGGACCGCCTGACAAAATGACGCCCTTGGGGTCATAGGCGCGGATGGACGCCTCGGTCACTTTGTTGAACGGGTGGATCTCGCAGTACACACCGCTTTCGCGCACGCGGCGCGCGATGAGCTGTGTAACCTGGGAGCCGAAGTCGACGATCAGGATGCGGTCGGACGAAGTGGTCATGGGACTGGCGCGCCTGCAAGGGTATGGAGGCCCCGGACATTACTGGAACCCGAGCCGTCGCGGAAGGGATAAAGGGCGTCCCTTGCGGCCCGCAACGGCGCAGAGTAGCCTCGGGACCATCTTTTTCCCGCACTGAGGCGGTTCATGCCCAAATCCCTGCCCCCCGACACGCCGCTGACACCGTCCCTGGTCCATCGCCTGTGGATGGCGGGCGTCATTCCGGCCGGCAAATACGCCGAGGCGCTGGATCTGGCCCGCGACGACCACATCTGGGCGATGTGGGGGCGGCGAATGGTGCTTGCCCTGGCGGTGGGGCAGATCCTGACGGGGGTGGTCTTCTTCTTTGCCTATAACTGGGCGGCGCTGCCGGGGCTGGCCAAGATCGGCATGGTGTTGGCTGCCCTTGTGGCCTGCGCGCTGGCCTCGCGCCTGCCGCTTCCCGAGGTGGTCCGAGGCGCGCTGCTGTTCGCCGCCGCTCTGCTGGTTGGCGTGGTATGGGCGGTGTTTGGGCAGCACTACCAGACGGGGGCCGATTTCTGGGGGCTGTTCGCGCTGTGGGCCGCGCTTATTTTACCGTGGGCGGCGACCCAAAAAAGCCCGATCATGTGGGTGCTGTGGTTGGTGGTGGCACAGACCGGGCTGGGCCTGTTCATGGCCACCCAAGCCGCGGCGGACCGCCTGCCCGAGATCACCTTCGCCGCCCTCCCGGCCCTGGCGCTGCTGGCGTTCGAGGCCCGGACCGAGCGCATTCCCCGGTGGTTCGGCCTGACCGCGCTGACCGCTGTCCTTGGCATTGTAACCGTGCTGTCGATCATCGAGGTTATCGGCGATGCAGATACCCTGAGCCTCCCCTGGACAGGCACGGCGGGCCTGCTGGCCGTGGTGGCGGTGACGGTACTGCGGGCGTGGCGGACGCGCCGCGATTTGGGCGCGTTGAGCCTTGCCGTGGGGGCGGTTTGCATGGTCATCGTCGCGGTGGTGATCGATGCGGTTGACGTCTGGATGCTGAGTGCCCTGCTGATCGCCGGGCTGTTCGCTGCCGCCGTCTCGGGCCTGAACGCCTGCCGGGTGCGGTCATGAGCGCCCCGGTGAAGGTCTTGCTGGACCGCTACGCCACCGACGCGCCGAGCCTGCCGCCGGACACCTCGACGCCGTGGTTCCTGATCGGGCTGGCGAGCATCGGCGCGATATTGGCCGGGGCCGCACTGATGATGGCCCTCGTCCTCCTGTTGGAGGGGGCCGACATGACTCCCGAAGCCCTCGGGATGGTGTGCGGGGTGATCGCCCTGGGCGGCGGGCTGGTCATCGGGCTGATGGGCAAGGGCTTGTTCCTAAACCAGTTTTCGACCACGGGCGCGGTGGCCGGGCAAGTCCTTCTGGCGGGGTCGATCTTTGAGTATACCGACAGTGCGGCGGCGGCGGTGGTGGTGGCCTGGGCGGTGGCCGGACTGGCAGGCACCGTGCTGCGCGACCCACTCCAGCAGTTTCTGTCAGCCGCCGTGGCAATGGGTGCGACCTGCGCATGGGTGCTTGATGCGGAGACGGGAGTTGGCCTGCCGCTAATGATGGTGTGCGCGGTGCCGCTCGGTCTGGCCGCGCTGTTCACGCCGCCGCGCCGCCTGGACGTGCGCCCGGCGGCCTATGCCGTGCTGATTGTGCCGCTGGTGATGTTCGAGCCGCTGGTGACGACGTATCCCCTCCAGGTCATGGGGGCGCTACCCTATGCGGCGGGCGCGGTGTGGGTGCTGTGGCCGGCATTGATAACGCCAGCACGGACAGCGGTTGCAGTGGCGTGCGCAGTGGCCTTCACGGGGCTGGCCCCCGGAGTCATGGGCGCCCTGCTGCTACTGGCCGTGGCTTGGCGCATGGGCAACCGCACAGTGGCCGGAGTGGGGGTCATCGCGCTCCTGGCGTTCGTGGTGCGCTATTATTTTGACGTGGACGTCACCCTACTGACCAAGTCGGGACTACTGGTGGCTGGAGGCGTCCTCACCCTCGGCCTGTGGATGGTATGGCGGAGGATGGCGACATGATCCAGCGCATCGGATTCTGGATCGGCCTGCTGCTGATCGTCAGTGCGATCGGGTGGCAAGTGGCGGCCAAGCAGGCAATTCTGGACCACGCTCAGGAGATGCACCTGCCGTTGGCCCCGGTCGATCCGCGTTCACTGATCCAGGGCGACTACATGGACTTGGCCTACGCCGACATCCTGCCCGAAGGGCTGGACGCCGACGCCCTGCCTCGGCGCGGCGTGCTGGTGGTCACGCTGGATGACGCCAAGGTCGCCAAAGCCCTGCGCCTGCATCAAGGGAAGCCGTTGGCACCGGGAGAACGTCTCCTGGCCTATCGCAAGGAACCCCGAGGCATAGCCTTCGCCGCCGAGTCCTTCCTGTTCCAGGAAGGCACCGCCGAGAAGTACGAGAACGCCACCCACGGCGTCCTGGCCGTGGCCGAAGATGGGACGGCGTTGTTGCGGGGGTTACGGTAGAGACTGGGCGCTAAACGCCCGGCGTCCTAAACCGCCCGCTCCAGCACCGCCACAAAGAACCCATCCGTCCCATGCCGGGCCGGGTCGAGGCGCAGGGTGGCGCCGTCGGTGGGGCACGGCACGGCATCTCCGACCACGTCGGCCCATACAGTCGGGATGGGGACGATGCGGAAGTCGTCGGTCTGGGACACGAAGGCTTCGACCTGATGCTCGTTTTCCTCGGGCAGCAGGGAGCAGGTGGCGTAGATCACCCGGCCGCCGGGCTTGGCGAGACGGGCGGCGCTGCGCAGGATGTTGCCCTGGAGGTCCACGAGATCGGCGATGCTTTCCTCGGACAGCCGCCATTTGGCGTCGGGGTTGCGGCGCCATGTGCCGGTGCCCGAGCATGGCGCGTCGATCAGCACGCGGTCATAGGAGCCGACCGACCGCTTGACCCACTTGTCGCGCTCCCCCGACAGGACGCGGCGGGTGACGTTGTGCGCCCCGGCCCGCTTGAGGCGGACGGCGGAGCGGTCGAGGCGGCCTTCGGACACGTCGCAGGCGATCAGGCGGCCCTTGCCCTGCATGGCGGCGGCCATGGCGAGCGTCTTGCCCCCGGCTCCGGCGCAGAAATCAACCACGGCCTGCCCCGGCCGTGCGTCGGCCAGCAGGGCGACAAGCTGGCTGCCTTCGTCCTGGACCTCGACCAGACCGTCGCGGAACGCCTTGGTGATGGCGAGGTTGGGCCGCCCTTCCAGGCGCAGGCCGAGCGGCGAGTACCGCGTCGGCAAGGCCACGACGTCTTCGGCCGCCAGTTCGGCGACGGCGCGCTCCAGATCGGTCTTGAGGGTGTTCACGCGCAGGTCGACCGGCCCCTCGGCGTTCAGCGCGGCCAGCACGTCGCCCAGATGGTCGCCGTACAGCGGAGCCAGACGGGCAATGACCCACTCGGGCACTTCGCCGCGCACCCAGGCGGGCATTTCCGGGTCGTCGAGGCGCTGGCCCTTGAGGCGCCGGATCATGTGGCGTTCGAGGCCGCCCAGGGCCTGTGGAGCATGGTCCTCGTCGTTGAACAGGGCCTCGATGGCGTCTTCGCCCATGCCGTCGTGGAGGACCAGATCGGCCACCAGACGGGCACGCGGCGGCATGTATTCCCATGACGGAGCAGGCCCCATCCAGGCGCGGCGCAGCCACCACGCCGTGCGCGCCCAGCGCCGCAGCATCCCCCACACCCGGTTGGAAATCGCCCGGCGGTCCTTGGACCCGATGTACCGGCGATCCCGGAAATAGGCCGACGCCGTGCCATCGGCCGGACGAGAAGATTCGGCGACGGCTTCAAGAAGCTCGATAGCGGCCTGCAAACGGGCGGCGGGGGTCATGGCGGGACTTTCAGGACGGGGAGGGAAGGAAACCAGGAAGTATTGAAACCACAGAGGACACAGAGATCACAGAGAGCGCGCAGCGCAGGAAACCGCTTCCTCTGCGTCCTCTGTGTCCTCTGTGGTTCACCCCCTTCTATTACTTTCTACTCGACGCGGTAGTTGGGGGCTTCGCGGGTGATGGTCACGTCGTGGACGTGGCTTTCGCGGAATCCGGCGCTGGTGATGCGGCGGAATTTGGCGTTGGCCTGCATGTCGGCAATGGTGCGGTTGCCGGTGTAGCCCATGGCCGCCTTGAGGCCGCCCAGCAACTGATGGACGATCTGGCCGACCGGGCCTTTGTAGGG
>Ga0172382_10003309_pt1 | contig 25678 bp, 21 predicted proteins | sample Leawel138RmetaG_FD_122245 | JGI IMG/M metagenome (GOLD analysis project Ga0172382, IMG submission 122245) | Leachate microbial communities from a municipal landfill in Southern Ontario, Canada - Leachate well 138R metaG | ecosystem: Engineered > Solid waste > Landfill > Unclassified | place...
AACACCCATTATCGTTAATTGAATCGTTGGTTTTCATTGTTCCTGATTTTTTAGATTAATTCTTCAATTGATTTTACCAGGGTGTTTTCAACCAGCCACTTTTTAAGGTAACTCATGTCCCCGGTGGTAATAATGGCACACACTTCGTTTATTTGTGTAAAGCGCGAAGATTCGTAGTTGTCAACCCATTCTTTCAGGTTGACCCTTTGGCATTTGGTGTAGTCCCTGACAAAATCCCGGTCTATTTCCCTGATGGTTTTCGAGAAAGTTACCCTGATAGTTTGGTATTTGTCGTCAATAATTTCCAGATGCCGGAGTGACCCAAACCCATCTGAAAGACGGGCAAACGACCAGTTGTATTCAAATTGTTCATTACCCCAAACGTGCGGTTCATCGAAACGTACTTTTACATGCGCTGCGTGTTGGTCTTTTGTAATTTCCTCAATCACTCCTGTAACCATCATGCCGGTGAAAATGCACTTGCAACGTTTTCCTATTATGCTGTTATTTACTTCTGTCGGTTTCATCTTTATTTTTCTCGTTGTTTCAAGGGAAATTTCCCAACTTTATTAATATTTAAGCTATTAATCTCTTTTGGATGAGGGGCATGTTTTTTTTCACAAGCCTTAATATCCTGTTGTGGTATTCTGTATTTTCATTGCATAGCCCCCTGCTTTGGAGTACCTGCAATTTTGAGAGGGATAGTTCAATGGTCTCCAATCGCTGCTCATCAATACGCGCTGAAAGGATAAGCGAATCGGTTTTCAGGTGGTAGTCGTTCGTAAAAACACAGTGGTGCAAGGCATCACCTTCCTGTATGACTTCTTCCACGCTTTCAAGTACTCTTACCTGTACCAGTCCGTCCGTAAAGCAGATACCGAAAAACCGGGATTTCATTTTCAGAAATTCAGCTTCATCTTCCAAGGCCTTCTTTTTGGCTTCTTCCCAGCGTTCCCGTTCTATGCGTTCCCTTTTTTTCCTCATATACCTGTCATGTTCCCTTTGCAGGTTGGCAGGGCAAACATATTTGGCGTTGTGCAGGTCTTTGCCGAAAGACCGGAGCAAATCCATGTAATCGCACCACATGGAAGCATCCTCTATTTTATAGTTGCTGCGAATGCAGATGCGGATGGAAGCCCAGTAATTGTTGATGTTCCGATGGTTATTGAGCGCAAAGAATTTGAAAAGCTCTGTTTGCCCTGCTTTCAGCAAAGTTTCGGCTTTATTTTCTACGAGCAGGAACCGGAAAAAATCAAATGGGGTCAAGCCGAAAAACTGTTTGGGATAACCACTTCGTTTAATTTCGGGGATTAGTCTTTGCCGTGAATAAACACAGGTTGGAGTAATGTTGTACAACGGTTTTTCATGGCGAAGTTCGAGCAGACTGTGAAAACTCCAAGTATGGACGAAAAAGCCCATTGGCCTCAGCCTTGCCATTGTTGCATGTTTACCGTCAGGGGCTATCCAGCGTTGTACCACCTCCGAGTGATAATACCGTGCTTTTTCCCCGACTTTTGCCTTGTAATCGATGTAAATGAATCGTAATACCTGAAACCCTTCGCAAGCTGCAATAATACAGAGATATTGGTAATCATCGAACACACGTTGCCTTGTATCTTTGACAATTAGTTTTGTATTGCATTTCGGGCAGGTGCAATGTTTTTTTGCTGCCGTATCTGTCCATGAATGCCCACACTCCAGACAGTTTATTACTCCCTTTTTCGTCCTGCGCCCAATGTGTTCGATGCAGTTCCGGTAGCCCCAATTATATTGGGTTTCGGTAATGGCTGGCAGTTTGTTGTTTAATGCCAAAACCTGTTTTTGAAATTTATTGCGTGGTTTCATATCTTAAAAGTTAAATAGTGATTGTTGATTGGCTGTTTCGGGCTTCTTCACCCTTTTAGGAGCTTGTGTGAGTTTGGCATAAGCCTCGTTTTGAACCCTTTGCAGGGCTTCTTTGTGTGCCTGTTGCTTTTCTTCTTCGGTAAGCTCAACAATATGGTTGACCACTACCTGACAATTGACAGGGTTTCCAATATCAATATTGTCTTCATCGTAATAGTGTACCGCCATAGAATAGATTTCTTCATCGGCAAAGCCGTTGCACCCCGATTTTTGAACTGTATTGAGGATGTACGTTAGACAATCGTCTATATTCTTATCAGGTTTGGAATATTGGAGCGAGAACAATACATCGCTCTCTGCCCGTTGGTCTAAATATGCTTTGATGGTATTTTTAAAATGGTTTGATGCTTTCATGTTTTTGTGGTATTCTGGGGCAGGGTTGCTGCCCCGTTTGAAAAAAATGTGTTAATCCAATCCGAGATAGCAGGCTAAACGCTGTTCTTTTGACTTGGGAAATATCCAACCTGCGATTTTTTCGCCTTTAAAAGTCAATCGGTTGTTAAACCGTCCGCCCATTGCTTTGAGTTCGTCTTTAATTGGCTTGGTATTTCCGAAAACAGCGACCGCTTTGGCTGAATATTCCACCATCGTACAATTGGCTTTGTCTTCCAAGTTGGGCTTATCTGGCGGTGTTTCGTCAGGCTTATTTATGCGAATGTTTTCTTCGTTGCCTGCGATGTATGCGAATTCCTCAATCGTTCGGGAACGGTCATATACAGGCATTTTTTCAATTATCCACCCGTGATATTTGCTTTCTCCCAGATAGTAACCTGCACCCATGCTGTATTTCTCCCGATGTTCGTAATCCTGATTGAATTCCGAGAGGTAAGCAGTTTCATCGAAATTAGAGGCGTGTTTGCGCATCTCCGAAAAAATGTCCCTTTTGTGTGTGGAAAAACCTAAAATGACGGTGCGCTGTGTGCTGCTTGCAAAATAGTCGGTCTGCATGTCGCTTTCGTCCTGCTTCAACCTTGCCACAATAACTGCCTGTGCCGTTTCCGGGAATATTTCGGCAAAGCGTTTGCGACCGACCTGTTTTACTTCGCTAATCCTTATCCGCTCTTTTTCCGCTTCGTCCTCCTCTGTCTTTGCTTTCGCCTGTGCTTCCTGAAGGAGAATAGCCACTTCAAAAGCATCCATAAATTCCGGTTTTATATCATCGTAGTACCTGCCAATGCCGAATTTTTTGGACAAGGGATTTATAATGTCGGTCCTGTCCATAGCTTTGGTGTCAGTATTGATTAAATGGTACATATAACCCCGGTTATTGATGTGTTCCACTTTATAAACCACATACCGGAATTCGCTCATCGCATAACCATACCCGATAACAACCTGATTTTCTTTCACCACCTGTCCTTCGGTATCGGTGGTCGTTTTTCCGAATAATGAATAATACTTTGCCATTGTTTTAACTGTTAAAAGATTAATGAAACCAGCAAAGCCAGAATGATTACGAGAACGACAAGGGAGACAAGACAGGAAGCCAGTTGTTTGATAACTGCCCAACTGAGGTATAAACCCAACAGCACCCAGATAAACCCTGTTCCCCAAACGTAGAAACCCAATGCTATCAGAGCGATTTTCACAACCAGTTTTATGTTGGTTGGAAGGTAGGTGGATCGTTGTTTCCTATTTTTTACTGTGCTTCTCATAATTTCTGACCTTTTTTTTATGCCGTATCGGAGCCGGTGAGGAGTGACCGTGTTTCAGGGGCATGGGAAAGTAGTGTTTAGCCGATGTCAAATTTTTTGCGGGAAATACACTCATCAGAAAGGAAAGAGGAAGATTTTTCACAAAACCGTCAGGCTTGAATTTGCGTCGGCGTTAAGAACACGAAAATACTTTCGCACCTGAATACGGTCGCTCAGGGGCACCAGATACACCGCTTAAGGGGAAGAAATTACAGGAGAGAAGCACAGTAAAAACTAAACTGTAAACATCCGGCGATTTCACAATGTAATTGCAATTTGAAAAAATTGTTTTTGCGCCAAAAGCTGCCATTATCAAGACATAAAATGTCATCACATGATTGGCACACAAATCGTTAGTTGACGTGCCTTACTTTTATGGGAAAGGCAAATGAACCATGAAAAATAATGGACAAAAATTAATGACCGGATATCAGGAGAAACGCAATGGATTGTGAAGGCGGACATAAAATTTCACCTGAACGGGCAGTTAAACTTTTGAAAGAAGATGGAATTGATGTTACCATAGAACAGGCAAAAGTTATACTTGATTTCATGTACGGAATGGCAGAGATTGTTGTTGAACAATTTCTGGATACACCGGGATAATTTTTTAAATTTACAGGGACAAGTATAATTTTATCATGAGAATTGCAGATTTATATATTCGTGTCAGTACCGATGAACAAGCAGATAAAGGCTACTCCCAGCGCGACCAGGAAGAACGGCTGACCAAGTATTGTGAAATAAACAATATCGAGGTCCGCAAAGTAGTTTTTGAAGATCATTCAGCTAAAACATTCAAACGTCCGGCCTGGACAAAATTATTGGGCGAACTGCGTAAACGACGGGGCCAATCGGATTTAATTCTTTTTACCAAGTGGGACAGGTTTAGCCGAAATGCAGGAGATGCCTATCAAATGATCAGTACGCTGCGCAACTTGGGTGTTGAGCCACAAGCAGTAGAACAACCGTTGGACTTATCCATTCCTGAAAATAAAATGATGCTTGCTTTTTATTTGGCAGCTCCGGAAGTGGAAAATGACCGAAGGGCGCTGAATGTCTTTCACGGAATGCGCCGTGCAAAGAAAGAAGGAAGGTGGATGGGGAGTGCCCCAATAGGGTATGCGAATAAAGTTTCTGAAACCGGGAAAAAGTATATAGCGCCGAAAGAGACCACCGGAAAGATCATGAAATGGGTATTCGAAGAACTCGCCCGCGAACAGTTTAATACGGAGCAAGTATGGAAAATAGCCAAATCCAGAGGATTAAAATGTAGTAAGAACGCATTTTGGCTGGCAATCAGAAATCCACTTTATTGCGGAAAGATATTTATCCCAAAATACAAAGATGAAGAAAGTTACTTTGTAACCGGCCAGCACGAGCCTTTAATTACCGAAACCTTGTTTTACAGGGTGCAGGATGTACTTGACGGGCGAAAAAAGATTCAGCGGACAAAAATACTTGTCGATGATAATTTGCCATTAAGGGGGTTTCTTATCTGTCCACAGTGCGGACGGCTGTTGTCGGGGAGTGCATCAAAAGGAAGGACGAAATATTATCACTATTATCATTGTACGGGAGGTTGTGATTTCAGGCACAGTGCAACTGATCTGAACAAAAAAATTGTTGATAAAATAGGCGAATATGTACGCCCAATCCCTAAGTTGAAATTGTATAAAGAAGTTATCGTGAACCGTTTTAATGAAAAAACTAAAGCTCAAAAGGGAGATATCCAGCAAATAAAGCTACAGTTGCAGGAAGAAAATAAACGCCTTTCCAAAGCAAGGGAATTGCTTTTATGTGGAGATATTGAGGCTGAAGACTACCGCATAATGAAATCTGAAATTGAAACCCGAATTACCAGACTTGAAGCGAAATTAACTGGCTCCATAAGTGATTCTGAAAACATAGAACCCTTATGGGACAAGGCGATTAGCAGTATTTCCAACCTTGACTCCTTATACGAAAATGGCAACATTACCCAGAAAAGAAAAATCATTGGTTCGGTCTTCCCGGAAAAACTCACATTTGACGGAATTCGTTTTCGAACCACAAGAATAAACGAAGCCATAGAATATATTCAATTGATGGACAATGAATTAGGAGGAAATAAAAACGGGACAAACTCATCAATTTTGAATTTGTCCCGTAAGGTGAACCTGAAGGGACTCGAACCCCTAACCTCCTGATCCGTAGTCAGGTGCTCTATCCAATTAAGCTACAGGTCCATTTTAAAAACGGTGCAAATATAATATTTTTATATCATATGGCCTCAATAAATTTCATGTATAATGTAAATGTTTAGTTGGAGTGATAATTAATTCTCAAGCCGGCCATAATTAATCTTCCCGGATCAGGGTATCCGGCTACAGTCATAAATTTTTTATCCAGTACATTCTTCACTTCAATAAAAAATCGTGTTGCCACACGCCCTTTTAAAGTATATCCGGCAGTCAGATCAGCCGTTGTAAAATCGCCAAGTGGAAAATTACCATGCTCCTGCACCCATGCTGGATTAACAAACCGGTTATTCGTATATGGTCCAGTATGATGAACAAACAGACTAGCATCAAAATCAGAATGATCAAAAAGGAATCCGGCATTGATCATTACTTTTGGCAGTTGACTGTCTTCCTGCATTCTGCCGTCTGATTCTTTTTCTCCTTTCATAACCAGTCCGTTAACAAAAACATCGCTATAAACTCCAGGAATACTAATTTTTGCAGAAGCTTCCATTCCGTAACTTCTTTTGTCCAGGTTTTCATAAAGTTCCATTACCAGGTCATTGTTTGTGACAACAGTTTCTCCACTATAATCGATAGCATCATTCCGGTTGGTGAGGAAAGAGTTTGCAGTAAATTCTGCTTTCCCCGCCAGATGATATCTGAATCCAAGTTCATGATTAAACCGGCTTTCGCTTTCAGGCCGGGCACCGGCATCAGTAAGACTTCCTTTTCTGGGGGCGATAGTTCCTCCTGAGAAGTTATAATGCAAAGATGAAACCTCTGAAAACAAATAAGTTGCTCCCAGAACCGATTGCCACTCAAAAGGAGCAGCCTGATCCTCTATTGGGGCTACATTTCCGAAACCGGAAGCACTTCCTTCAATCCCAAATCCTCCCCACTCCACAATATGGCCTCCAATCATCCTGAAACCGGCATCGAATAAAAACTTCCCTGCTTTCTGTTCACTGGCTACTACTCCTGAAAAGGTATGAACATCACAACTCCGGCCCACATAATAACGTTTCCCTTCCGGAGCAACCCAATGGTTGTAAAGAGCTCCCAAACGTAATGTATTGGTTTTGCTAACAGGCTGACTGTGTAAAACATTCACTCCATACTCCCAATCGTTTTCTTCATGTGAAGTGGTTGATTCCTGTGAAATATTAAAAGTATAATAGTCAACATCGCGGTAGCTGTAATTGGTTTGCACGTCGGTTTGTGCACCTTTTCTACCCTGAAAGCTTATCTTCACATAGGTCAGTAGCGTGTTAACCGGATCGTATTCTTCTTTTCTGCTTTTTATATTGGGAGCCCCAATTTCATCATCAATAGTCATAAGCTGTCGTAATCCACTTATATATGTAGCTCCTGCCGCGATACGAATGTGCTCGCTGGCCAGCCAATTGAAAGTTCCATGAAAATTCCGTAACCGTTCCTTCCCATTTTTTCCGACAGGGCCATCTGTTCCAAAAAATGAGGCTGATGTTTGAAATGAAAGGTCATTTATTTTATTTCCATATTGTAAATTTGCAAAATAGTTGTTTTGTTCTCCGTATCTGGTCAGCAATGAAACCGTTTCGCGTTCTGGTTTTTTAGTTTTCACATCAACCACCCCTGTCAGCCCTGACAATCCTTTCACCAGGGCACTGCTGGATCTGACAATTTCCACCGATTCTATGTCCAGGGCAGAAAAAAAATAACCTGTTTCTTCAAACTCTCTTTGCCAGACTCCGTCGATCGAATAATCGGGATAGGGATATTTTTGACCCCTGAGGGAGAAAAACTGCTTTGTTTTACGACCACGGGTTTCTGTCCAGCCACCGGTAACATATTTCATGGCATCAACTAATGTTACTGCTCCCTGTTTTTCAATATCGGCAGCAGTTATAGTAGTCATGGCAGGTAATATCGAAACAGGAATCCGGTTGATGGAAGTATCCCTGCCAGGCAGGTCAAACCTGCCATAGATATCAACACCCTCAATTTCGTGTTGTCTGGGCATCAACTTAATGTTTAACATCTCCTTTGTTCTGTCAGGAACAAGAACTATAATCTCTTCATCGGAGAAACCAACGGAGGTGACACTAATTTTAAACTCTCCTGGAGGTAGCTGTAGCTTAAAAAATCCATCATGATCAGATACTGATCCTCTGGCTGTACCTAAAACAGAGATATTCGCTCCGCCAACCGGGTCACCTGTATTGGCATGGAGTACAAACCCTCTGACATGAAAAACTTCCTGAGAAAAAGCAGGTTGAGTTAACACCAGTATACCGTAAAATGTTAGAATAAATAATTTTTTAAAACCGTAATTTAACATGATCATAATAATATATTTCAGGCTCCCTCCAGTTTCTGTATATACCCCAATAATGTGTACTACATATCACTTGTGGGATTCTTATGTGAATACATGCAATTGTTTAAGTGATCTTCTGATCGGAGATTAATCTTCCTGAATCAAGAGTAATATGCCGACTGGCAAACTGTTTGGAATCCTGGTCGTGTGAAACCAGGATGACCGTTCCGCCAGACTGGTTAAATTCTTTTGTTAATGACATCAAAATGCGACTGTTCAGAGGATCCAGGTTTCCGGTAGGTTCATCTGCCAGAAGCAAATCAGGATGGTTAATGATTGCCCGGATAAAGGCAGTCCGTTGCTTTTCTCCTACACTTAATTCTGAAGGATACTTGTTCCTTAATGGCTGTAAAGAACATTTCTCCAGATAGCTATCTATTTGCTGAGCAACAGTCAATCCTGAACAAACCATTCTAATATTTTCAAATACAGTAAGATAAGGTATCAGGTGGAATTGTTGAAAAACATATCCGACGTGTCGCTTCCTGTAGTCATCGAATTCAGAATTGTTGAACAAGTATATATTCTGTTCATGAAAATAAACATTACCGAAATCGGGGTTTATCAGTCCACCGGCAATATTCAAAAGGGTAGATTTTCCCGATCCGCTGGGACCGGTTACTGTGACGAATTCACCTTTGTCAATCCGAATGGACACTTCCTCAAGAGCAGGGTAGATAATTCCTGCTTTTTTATATCTTTTTGTTATACCTTCAAATTGTAACATAACATCATATTCAATAGCCAGCAACAACTGGCGATCATCAAAGACTAACCTTCTTTATCTGTTTCAAATTCATTCTCCACTCAATATTCCTGCGGCATCGACCTGTGTTGCCAAAAGGGCAGGGATCCAGCTGGACAACATCCATAAAACAGGAAAAATCAGAACTGCAAAACCGAAAATATTCCATAAGGGTACAATATCAGTGGCGGTAAATCTAAATATTTTCTGCCCGAAATACTCAGATATTCCACTTCCGGCAAAAAAACCGGTGATACTACCAACCAGTCCGATTAAAAATGCTTTCAGGATAATGATAGAAACGATAAAGGAATTGCTTTTCCCAGTAGCTTTGAAAATTCCCATTTCATACCTGCGTGAATTTACGTTAGCATAAAAGAGCAGACCAGAAATGAGCAAAGAAGCAAGTACCACAAAGGGAATCAGAAATGAACCATATTTATTCATCATCAGTCGTTGGTTTTCGCGGGCTTCAGCAATACTTCCCACTTCGGTAACTTCCAGATCCGGGAATATAGATTGTACCTGCATTCTGGCATTTTTGATCCTTCCATCATGACAAACACAACCCAAAGCCTCAATTCTGTTGATCTGTCCCTCCATACCTAAAAGTTGTTGTAAATCGGCCAGGTGGAATGCAACTCCCTGATCTAGTATTCCTTTACCTTCAATAAGTCGTTTTGCAATTTCAAAAGTATGCTCTTCCCCACCTTTCCCCAGTATCCTAAAAGGTTCACCTTCCGGAATATTCACCGAGAGGAGAGCTCCCACATGCACCGTTCCCGGCTCCACATCAAATCCCATGGTTTCCTGCTTATTTAAAAACCGCTGAACAGCCTCATCCTTATACCCACTAACAACAATCTGATGCCGTGATCCATTTGGATCGATCCAGTCGGGGTATTTTAACTGAAGTATTCCGGTAAGATGCCTGACAGCATCAAAAGTCTTTGAATCAGCCAGCACATCTACATAATCTTCAGAAAATGCAGGAGTGTTATTCACGGAAAAAAAATCAATCAGATTGGTTCCTTTGGGAAAAATATAAAGATTTAGTCCCTGTTCCCGCATAATCTTACGGGTTTCATTCTCGCTGGCCTTACTCAGGGTAAAAACAGCCACTGATACTGTTGCAGCGACTATGACAGTCAGTAAAATCACCAGGGAATTTATCTTCCTGTAAAAAAGCTCTTTGATTACCAGTTTAAATGGATTCATTTGATTTTTTTTCTTTTCTTCCAGATAAAATATGCAGTGAACAGCAGCAAAGTTATAATAATTATAGCACCGGTAGAAACCACGGCTATGTTCAATGAATGATCTTCCATCATTTTGGGCATTTCAGGTTGATAGTAATTCAGTCCGTCACGTTGATCGGTTAGCCATTTAGGAAGGGGTCTGGCTTCTAATGAATCATATCCAATGGTATCCTGTTTCATGGGTGATCAATTTCCATCAATGATGCAACAAAGCAGGATTATCATCAAGAATTTTATTCACCATAGCGGGTTCTGGATTTTCCCACGATGTTTCAGAAAGGATACTCATACCGGGAAGGTTATCTTTGATCAGGCAACTACAATCGGCCGTTAGAAAATCAATCATCAGGTTGATATTTTCAGGAGATATACCATTAGCTAATAAAGGTTCAAGTGCTCTGAACTGTCCGAATATGCCAAACAGCATCGGTTCCTGTATCTCTTTCAGGTCGCTCTCAACCTGAAGCAGCATCGACACAAAATGCTTTTCTTCCCAATTATTCCTGTCAAGCTCCTTTAGGGTTATCACATCACGGAAAGGTGAAGAAGAAATCGTGTGTTGAATGATCTCCATTCTTCTTTCATCCTTTTCCGGGATGCCTGTTTTTAAAAAAAGCATCACACACAGTTTCCCATCCATCAGCTCATCTGCAATTTCTCTTCTTAACGGGGAAGAAAACAGTGTCCGGAGAGAATCATAACGGGAGTACTCAGCCTGTAACCTGTTATTATAATAAAGGGCATAATATGGCTCTTTTACATCCTCTTTTTGTATAGGCTGGAAAAGGACATTTGCCACTTTGGCTTCATTATCCAATTCATTATTTTGCCACTTTACCTTATCAGTATGTTGGCCATTGTGGTAATATACTAAAATATACTTGTCGGGTACAGCATTTAATAAAAACCATTCGGATACTTTAGTTGTGCAAGCCATGCTGAGGATTGCAGCAAACCATACGATTCTAAATCCTCTAATCTTCATAAATATCCTGATATGTAGTTAAATTCTCCTGTACCAATTCAATTCCCGATATCAATGTATTCCCCTGAACCGGAACAAGGTCAATTTTCAACGTTTCACCTGCCTGAACACTATAGCATGTTTTAATAATCTCTTTATCGGTTTTTCCCGCTTCCCTCACGATATCCAGATCACTGATCACCAGTTCATCCTGAACATAAACATCAAAAATCCTTTCTCCCGGTTTTGCCTCAGTCAGTTCAGCGAAATAAAGGTTTACCGTATAAAATGACTCAGGGGTAGCATCATCTTTTGTCAGTTGTATTTCCAGAGATCTGATTCCCTCCAGTGCGCTGGCACTAACCCAGGGAGTTTTTTCTGACAAGACCGACAAAGGCTCTTTTCTGATTGCATTAAAGTTCATTGTATCCATAACCACCTGGATTTCAGGAGACATTCCGGCAACTGAAGGGTATTCAAACCAAAGCACCTGCTCATCAGAGCTTCTGTCACCAGGAGCATTAAAATTAAGTCCCAGTTGTTTAATTGGGTTCCCGTTCCATTTGTAGTTACTGTTCGTCCAGTAGGTCATCCAGGGCATGTTGATGAGTGCCAGGGAAGTTTGGTTTTGATAGGGACATTGACAAGTCCGTGTATAGTCAGGAGAGTTCAGCACTCCGTCGGCCGCAATTAAGTTTAATGAACAACCGGGTTTCCAGCCTCCCAAGCTACCAGTTCCTTCGGAAGCATCCAGATTTACAAAACCTGCAGAGGCAGACCGGAATGTCAACAGGTATTCACTTGCTGCAACAAAACCACATCCATACTCACGCTTAAATCCCCATTCCATATCTTCACCCGTTACCGGATCTTTTTCTGTTAAACGTTCACCGGTAAGCAGCCTGTATCCTGCTCCTTCGGTATAAATTTTATCGTGATGAATAATGGGAGGGTTCAAGTATCGCATTTCCTTGTCCCATAGTTTACTGCGCGTATTAACATCATATACAATCATTCTTCTCCCTTCCTCTCCGTTCAGCATATCTCGTGATGGGCGCGTAGATTGAAGCAGCAGTTTATATTCGGTAGAGTATCCGAGCCAGGTACCGAATATATCAGCTTTTTCCTCATGAACTATTGCACCTGATTTCGCATCCAGGTAAAGGAGTCTCGTTCCCTCAGGAAGCACTTCTCCCCTTCTTCGCAACTTTGTTTCGAGGTATTGCGGCAGTTTATCGAGACAAAACAAGATGCCGTCACCTGCTATCACCCCGTTATGAATAAATCCGTGGTTAGCTTTTATACTCCATAGTCTTTCCCCGGAAAACCGGTTCAATACAACCAATTCCCGACTTGCTGTCACATCGTAATTCGTAAATTTTGGATTTTTTATCCGTATGGAATCATTCTCTGGGCCCTCGTATTCAGCAAAATTACTTCCTAAAATCAGCAAATCTTCATAAACACCAATATACCCCAGTTTTTGGGTATTCTTATCACCTGTTGTAAAAGTTTTCACTGTTTCACCTGATGTTATATCAATTACGCTGCATCTGTCTCCTTCAATCAGGTATACAAACTCCCTGGATGCCACATAATTTGTTCCCCGGGCATTAGCTCCCGGCAGGTGAACCTGGTTGTATTTTGGATTCAGTGGGTTCTCCTCATCATAGGTTTCATCATAAAAGACCATCCAGTTATCTTCTTTCAGCTGTTCTGATTCCCGCTTCCACAGGACTCTTCCTGTATATACATCCCTTGCACTGATGCTATTCACTCCTTGAATGATCAGTCGTCCGTCGATCACCTGTTCACCTGGGCCGTGTCCATGGCGAGGAAGAACGTCCAGATTGGAATTTCCACCAAACCACAAAATCCCGAGGGGAGCCCTTACCAGCCGGTCTTCTGATTTAACAGTATTAGCAATATCCCCATTATGATGGGTCCAGGGAGCTGCACCAGGAAGGGGACCTGACCGGGTAATTTCAGAAAAAGTCTTTCCCTCACTGATGTCTGCTCCGTATAGATCCAACTCACGGAAACTGCGAACCAACTGTTTTTGCTTCTCTCCTTTGGAATAAATAACAATTTTTCCGCCATAAGGACGGGTGGTTTCATAAAGCTTTTTCATCATATCCTGATCGCGAAAATCAAGGTATTCAGGATCAGCAAGCACAGTAAGTGAAGAAAAATATTTAGGAAGTTTAGAAAAATCACCTTCAAAAGGAATAAAACATAACCGGTTGGCGGGAATACCGGCCTGGTTGAAATACGTTCGAAGCAACTGAATTCTTCGTTTATCCTTTTCGATGACGACAACAGTTAAACCGGTTTCCGATAAAACTCCTTTTATTAGCCGGGTATCACTGCTGCCGGCTATCAGGCAATACCCTTCAATGGATTCCGTTGAACGGATTAATTTCCTGGCTTTACCCACATTCCAGTTCCGGGAAGATTTATCGCCCACCCACTCGGAAATCTGTTTAACCGGTTGGTCTCCAAAAATTATCATGGTACCCTGATCAGTTACTGCAATCAGTTTCCCGTTGGAAGCAAGAAGTCTGGTTACATTTTCCGGAGCAGTATAGTTCCATGCACATTCAGGTTCATTCCCCGGCTTCAATCGTATGGCCTTTATCTCCCTGTCATGGGCGGCGTATAAAAAATTGCCGGCTTTGATCATATCGGAAGTTGCAGCAATATTTGTATTCCAGATGAATTGAAGATTTTTATCCTCATCCAAAACAGCAGCACTGATTCTTTCTCCGGAAAAGTAGATAGTATCTCCGTCAACTACAGGGTAATTACCTGCTTTATTAGAAAGCCGTTCTCCCGTTTTGGAATCGTACATCCAGGTTTCTCTTTCCCTGTGGTGGTTGAAATAAACCTTGTCGTTTGCACAGGTAAAAGCTCCTCCTGTTTTACCACTGGCAGCCAGGTGATAATACAGTTGTTCTCCTGTTTTCAGATGAAACGCAGCCGGTACCGACCGGCCTCCGGCAACCAGCAGGATATCGCCACTGATGGTAAAAGGTCCCTGTGGTGCTACATCAGCGAATGCCGGTGAGCGATGCGGTTGCAGAATATAATTACTTCCTGTACCCTCATTTTTCCAAATCACCTCTCCAGAACCAGCATGTAAGGCGTAAATATAGGTTCCCATCATAGGAAATATACTTGCTGCAGTATAAACAACATCATCTTTAATGACAATTCCACCACGGGCAGGCCACATAGAAATCATCCGTTTGTTCCCTAAAAGTTTTTGATCCGACGGTGCCAGAAGTCGTTTCCAAACCACAGTACCGTCAGCAGTATCCAGGCAATAGCAATACCCATCGTCACCCGTAAAATAGAGCATATCACGGTTCACAGCAAGCGGAAGCCTTACCGGCCCATCGGCATAAAATTGCCATAACTCCTCACCTGAATGAAGGTCTAGAGCTACTACCTTGTCCTGATCGTTAAAACCAATAAATATCTTATTTCCTGCAACAACCGGCTCAAAATGCTCATCGAATTTCATCAAATCCTGATTTAACGGATCATCCCAAACCGGCACCCGGGGTGAATATTTTACCTGCCACTGAGGATACAACTCCGGAGACAACCCTTCCGGTGTAGAAGCTGACCGGTGATAATCATTCCGCCACATCGGCCAGTCAGCCCTGCTGGATAGAAAAGAAAACATGCAGGATAGAAAAAAAAACCATTTGATTCCTGATGACTTTAACATGTATATCTCAATTTATTACAAATAAAACCTTTTTCCCACAAAATTCAAATCTTTAAACAGGCAACATTTCAACTATTGCATAACAATACCTCCTGAATTCAGACATTCAGTTTATCAACTTCACATCCCCTATGTTATATGAAACGAGAAAAATTAATATGAGAGGAGCACCATCGAAATGAATGACAAATGACGAATGATAAAACGAGTAGGATCATTTTAATCAGGTTAAGTTCTACTCGAATAAAACCACACCAAATTTATCATATTCATGGTAACCCTTTTCGACGGGCTTCCACGACCAGGAAGCGCTTCCTGAATCGTAATCATTCCTGTAGAAATTTGCTCTCCACGTTGTTCCTTTTTTGGGAGGGACATTTTTCAACGGGCTGAGCAGTTTATAGGGAATAAAAAACTCAGCAGTCCAGCTATTAATCTCAGCACCACTTTTTTTCTGTCCCCCCTGAACAGAGGTAGCATGTTTTGTTTTCCGGTTTTCTTCATAGTAAAAAGGCTGCCAACGGAGAAGTTCCATGTTTTCGTTGGAAATCAGAAGTGGCAGCTCATAATCGAGGGGTGAAATTTCATATTCAAAATAAAAAGGGAGTTCTTCATCAGTCCAAAGAAAAACCTCTACAACATCTTCTTTCCAAAGATCCAGAAAATCGGCAAGCATCGTAGAAGAAAGCACCTTGTCCTGGCAAATAAACAGGAAGTAAATTCCATTTTCAGAGTACATGGCTTTCATTTGGGTTGATAATGAATTCTCTGCCATAACCGGCCTTCTCCGGGGAAGCTGCAGCCAGTCTGCCCTGTTCCATTTTTTATTTTCCCCCTTTCCGGTAATTTCAAAATCATCAGTCGGAACTATCCGGTAAATCTCCTGGGCGTCTTTCTTTTCGCCGCTCAGGGACTGTGAATGCAACCCTGAACATATAGACATGAACATCAGGAAAAAAATCAGGATTGAGGGGAGCCGGAACCTGTTATTCCTCATTTTGGGTTGGTCAATAAAAACATGTTTCATGATTTCAAAAGGTTTATTATCTACTAAATTACGAATATTTACCGGGAAAGTTCTCTTGAATATGAACAGCAGGTATAAAAATATTTCTACTGACAGTATAATGAAACGATCATTTATAAATTATTTCAAAATTACTCCAGTAGTTTAGTGCAACATCGGCGGCAACTGAAGCCTGCATTTCAATGTTGATTTCATCAGCTTCTGAAAGGGGAACTTCAAAATTCATCCAACCATTTTTACTGTTTGGTGTACCCACCAGGGTATCCATCCTGATGCTGCCGCTTCTGAAGGAAAGCTTCCATGATTCTTCCGGATTATGCCCTGCATGAAACACAAACCAGGGTTTCTTTCCCCGGGCATTTTTAGTTAATTTTTCCTTTATACTCAATCTGACACTTCTTTTATCGCTCATTGGAACGGTAGGCAATACGCTGGTTTTTCCATTCCAATCGATCAATCCAGGATTTACGCCTTTTCCGCAGTGCTGCACATCAAGGGAGATTCCGAAGGGTTGAACAACCTGCTCAAAATGTTTTTCCGACCAGGCGAGTATTTGATCCATCTCTTCTGCAGTATATCTGTTATCCGGATCGAATGGCCCGGGTTGATGGCTAGGTTGAAATACCGATGGAACAGGTTGCTGTTTAATGATTCTAAAAACCTCCTGGCCATTTTTACCAGCAGTTACTTCACCTCCGTTTCTTACAATATACTCACGAGTAAACTTCTCTGAAACCTCCAGAAGAGTTGTAAAGGTATACTCACTATATGAAAACTTCTTATTCCGATCCAGACCAACTTTAAACTTTTCAGGGATGGCCTGATATCCCATCATAGTGCCCAAAACCCCTGCGGCATTTGAAGGATTACAATCTGAGTCCAGGCCACATCGCATGGAATAGACAATGGTTTTCTCCATATCACCTTCGCCATAAAGTAGTCCCATTACAATAAAGGCACCGTTAATTTTGGCATCGATTCCCGGCCATACCTCCTTGTTTGCACGGGCGAAGGGTTGATGATCCAGTGTTCTGAAATATTTATCCATGATCAGGTTCCATGTTTTTTCAAAATCGCCGGGATTTTCCTGATACCATTGAATGACGTCGCGAACACACTGGCTGTAAATGCTCTCTTCCGGGATACATGCCAATCCTGCTTCAATCACTTCATAGATATCATCACTAAAATATGCAGCAGCATACATGCCACCAACGAATTGCCCACCATACAGGCCATCACCATAGTTCATCAATCGGCCAAACTTCTCTCCCAGCTCTATTGCCACATTCGGCATACCTGGTGCAATAATCCCGCTAAAATCGGCTTCTATCTGATAATCAATATCATCGGCATTTTTGTTGTATTCCGGATGGCTCGATTCAGGTGGAGCTATTCCATACCTTAGGTTTTTCCTTCCCTGAAGATTGGCAGCCCACAGGGTATACCCCGTGTTGGCAAAATCAATTCCTGCCTGCCTGATGGATACATCCAACCCATACTTTTCCATACTGGACATAAAAGTCATTTCAACATATAAATCATCATTCCCCTGCTGATTGATCATGTTATTATCCCAAACCGGAACATTTTTGGAAGGAATAAGGGAGTCAACAAAATCAAACTCAGTGGGAAGACCCCAACCAACTCCTGCCATTTGACCAATCCAGGCTCCCTCCATTTTATCCTGGTATACTTCTACCTGCATTTCCAGGTATTTTTCATTTTGTGAACAGGAGAAAAAGCTAATTCCTGCTACGAGTAGAAAAAGAATTCGGTTGTGAATTGCGATCATCTGAATTATTTTAAGTTTATTATTAAGCACAAACATCTGAATAAAAAAAAATTCTCCCTTACGCTTTATTCGTGATCAAACTGGGTTGAATTATTTGAAAAGCTCCGTTCCTCACCCACTCAATTTCTGTAAACCCCAGTCGCCAATGATCTCTTTCACCCATTACACCACTACGGTACCACTTATTATTCTGTTGAATCATTTCACAGGCAAATCCCATATCTATAATTTTCCCATCCAGGGTATGATCATAATACTTTACTTCCCCGGTTTTAAAATCAATAGGATTATCAGAGATAACATATTGCCAGTTTCCCATCAATATCCATTTTTGAGTGATTGGATGTTTCATAACTGAAATACTTTCCGTTGTACCTGTCCAGCTTTTCATAATCTTCCACGACTCTACGGTATAACCATAATTTCTATCAGGATTAAGCTTGGGAAAAACTGCACAGACACCAATATAATCCCAGTGTAACAGGTCGGCCGAACGGGACACCAGCACCGTATCAACGGGTTTTCCGTCAATTTGTGTTCCCTGACCGGTACTATACAGCAACCATCTGTTTTCTGGCTCATCCCTGACAACGTATGAGTCTCTTCCGGGAATACCCAATCCGGTTTCAGGATTGCCGGTCTTCACCCAGTCAGTGAGGTCGTCCGATATGGCTAATCCCTGAGTTTCCTTGTGCCCTTCAGCAACCCAGGGATGGTCATGTCCAAGCTTTCTGTATTCCAACGGACGGTGAGGGTGAATAATTCCGGTATAAAACATATAGAATCTGCCATTTGCTTTTATGCAGTATGGTGCCCATACCTCGTGCTGATCAAAGGTTCCTTTTCTTAATGAGGGATGCATCACATGTCCCCGAAATTCCCAGTCTACCAGGTTCTTGCTAATACTCCACGAGAAAGTCTCCTCGTTTCCGTTATACCCATGATAGTAACCCTGTGTTCCACTAATAGCAAAGAGGTGCCACCAACCATCATGGAAGACCAAGGTATGATCCTTAATATATTCACCTGGAGGCGCATAATTACAGGTTGTTGGATTCCCGGAAGGTACTTTCTCTGTTTCGTTTGCCTGTCCAACAAAAGGGTAAAATGCAGTATATAAAGCACTACCGATCAGTGTCCCCAAGGTTTGTCTGCGTGTTAATACCATGCTAATAACCATTTATCTACCGGTCGAAAAACCAGGAAGAACAAAACAATACCGAATAAACTTTATACAGGCATTTCGTCTAACCCCTCCAGGGGCGCCGGCGTGTTCCGGTCTCTGCTAATGCTTCAAGAGCAAAGTTAACATCTTCAACTACCTGAAAATCGTACATACCCATACAAACAAAGTCTGCACCATTGGCATAGGCATATTTCAATCCCTTGTTGGGATGGATAGCTCCGGCAGCCAGAACTTTGAATGCAATCCACGGCTCTTCCAGGTTGTTCATAAATTCAATCGTTTCTTCCGGATGAAAACACCAGATATTATCCCGGTAACCTTGCTGGCCGATTGATCTTCTTTCTGTATCCACTTCAGCCGACCAGTAATTGAGCGGGTGTAGTGTTTTGACCCAGAAATCAGGTTTTAATCCGTAATCGACACATACTTTAATGGATTCAATCATATGAGCACCTATTCCTGCAGGTTTACCGTGCCTGCGAATTTCCTCCAGTCCCTGCCGGATCAATTCCATACGCTGATCCAGTGTTCGTCCTGTTCCGTCATCGTAATTCGGGTTTGTCCAGCGGTCAGTGATTTCCCCCTGACAATAAAGTGCATCAAAATCAGCTGCCAGTGACATTTTTATTCCCTTTTGAAAATCCAATTGAATCCCGCAGTCAGAAATAAACTTCATATTGCTGCGATACTCACGCCGGAATTTTTGAAAAATCCTGCCATGAGAAGGATTTGAAATAATGGCATTACAACCACACTTCTCGCCAAGAGCCAGGGTTTGTGCAACTTTCTCATCCGTATGGTATGTCTTCACCAGTTTTGACACATAGATCAGGTCACGTGAATGGGTCCAGCCACCGATCAGGTTTCCTCCCATGATCAACCGGCTAAGCTCAAAAATGGCAGGACGTCCTGACTTATCCGTATACTTAATCCCGCCTTTGGGAACCTGTCCTTTCAAATCGTTGAGTGTTGAATAATTAAAAGAGAGTAATGTAGGACTGGTATTGGCATCAATTCCTTCCACTTCAAGGAGTTTTTCCTCAAAACGGTCCCAGTTCTTTTTCTTGTACAAAGCATAAGCAAATGCACCAATAAACGGAACAGAAATCAAATTTCGGATTACCTCCCTGCGTTCCATTCCGGGTTGATTTGCTGCTTCAAATTCAGGAACTGGCGGACGGGCTTTTTCTTCTCTCCATTTCGTATAAAGACGATCGAGACCAAACGTATAATCGGAAGAGATAAAGACAAAAACCAGCAGGATAAGAAAAACGATTAAATTCTTGTTCACCCACAAATAACTCCCTTCGGTTGGTACACCCATCATATAGCCAGGAATAGGAGGATAGGCAAGAAAAAACATAAGCAGTAAAGTTGCACCAAAGGCGCTAACCCAACGGGTAAACAACCCCAGGATCAAACCTATTCCGATGGCAACCATACCCCAGGTGTTCACGAAATCGATAAAAGCGATTATACCGGCACTCTCCGTCATCCAATGAAAAAGTGGTGCAAAAATCCATCTTGATTCGGCAAGAAATGCCGCTGAACTCCAGCTCCCTGCCATCAATTTAGAAATCCCTTCATAGAGAAAGAACCATCCTAACACGATCCTTAAAAGGGTAATTATAAATGCTTGCCAATTTAGTCGTCTCATAGAATAAAAATTAAATATTATCTAATTCCGGTTAAATCGATAACCAGAATGAACAAAAATAACAGAATAATTTAGATAATTATGATCTATTTATGAATAAATCTCAAAAGGGAACGTCATCTTTAGAAGCCGGCATTTGTCCGTAGTTCTGATCATTCGCTATAGGTTCCCTGGCCTGATTATCGTAGTTATCTTCATTCATTTTTGAGCTAAATGTTCTGGCACCACCTGGAAAAGAGCCGAAACCTTCCTGGAAAGGTGTTTCCATATCAGTAAACTTTGCCAGTTCTTTTTTGAACGCAAGATGAACGTCAGCGGTAGCTCCGTTTCTATGTTTAGCGATAATAATTTCGGCCACACCGATGAGAGAATTTCCGGAGTCGTCTTCAGTGATTCCGTAATATTCAGGTCTGTGAATAAATGTAACGATATCGGCATCTTGTTCAATTGCACCTGATTCACGCAAATCAGACAACTGGGGTCGTTTTCCTTCCCGTGATTCAACGGAACGGTTTAACTGGGAAAGGGCAAGGATTGGAATATCCAGTTCTTTGGCTATAGCCTTCAAGGATCGGGAAATAGCGCTCACCTCCTGTTCTCTGCTTCCCTTGATGTTAGTTCCGGCAGTCATGAGCTGCAGGTAGTCAACAATAACCACCTGAACGTCGTGTTGCATTTTCAGTCGGCGACATTTTGCCCGAAATTCAAAGATAGAAAGAGCCGGGGTATCATCAATAAAAATCGGGGCTTTTTCGAGTGCTGATATTTTGCGGTTAAGATGTTCCCATTCATAATTCTCCAATCTGCCGGTTTTCAGCTTATCATTACCCAACTCTGTTTCAGCAGAGATAAGTCGTTTAACCAGTTGGATCGATGACATTTCAAGGGAGAAAACGGCAACCGGCCGGTTATGGTCAACTGCCATATTTCTGGCCATGCTTAAAACGAAAGCTGTTTTCCCCATGGAAGGCCGGGCAGCAACAATAACGAGATCAGTTTTTTGCCAGCCGGAAGTGATCCGGTCGAGGGAAGTAAAGCCTGAGGGGACACCGCTTAGCCCGTCTTTTTGTTGGCGGGCTTTTTCAATTTGTATAATGGCTTCGTTTAAAATCGGCTTAATTGGAACCGTCTCTTTTTTGATATTTCGTTCCGCCACTTGAAACAGTGAGGACTCCGAAAAATCTATCAGGTCATCTACATCGAGGGTTTCATCGTATGATTTAGCCTGGATTTCGGAAGAAACCCGAATAAGCTCCCGTTGGATAAATTTTTGAGCAATGATGCGTGCATGAAATTCGATGTGGGCAGCAGATGCCACACGACGGGTAAGTTGGGTAATAAAACCAGGGCCTCCCACCTCATCCAGCTGGTTGCGGTCTTTTAGCTCCTGGGTAACCATCAACAGATCGACAGGTTTTTCATTTGAAGAAAGCTCCTTGATGGCTTCAAATATCTTTTGATGCTCTTCCTTGTAAAAACTTCCGGTATCAATAATATCTGCTACGGTAACATAGGCATCACGTTCCAGCATCAGGGCACCTAAAACAGCTTCCTCTACTTCAATGGCTTGAGGAGGAAGTTTGCCATATTGTGCATTGATCTCATCAATTGTCATCCCTGTTTGTCGTCGGGTTCCGGGTGATCCTTTTCTGTTATTTTCAGCGGCCATGCGTATCTCTGTTTTTCAATTCAATTTATTTTCAAACAATAAAAATACAAATATTGGATGGGGGGAATCAAATTTCCATCCATATAGTTGTTAACCTGCGATATTCACAATTGTTTATTTATTGATGCAGAGTTTCCCGGAGTTTCTCTTCAATCAGCATGGTAGTAATCTCTGTCAGAGTACTCCCCATAGCTTTAATTTGTTGCGGGATAAAGCTCGTTTCTGTCATTCCGGGAGTTGTGTTCACTTCCAGGAAGTAGAAATCTTTTTCTTTTAATATGAAATCAATTCTCACAATTCCAGCACAGCGACACAGGTCATAAATCTCCGAGCTAAGAAGTTGACACTGTTCAGTTAAGGATGATGGTAACCGTGCGGGCGTAATTTCAATTGTAGAACCGGGAGTATACTTAGCTTCAAAATCGAAAAATTCATTTTTGGGGATAACCTCAGTCACGGGAAAAATTATTTTCTTACCTCCAATCCTTACCAACCCACAGGTAAACTCATGACCGTCGATATGTTCTTCCACCAGGGCATCCTCATTTTCGGTCCAGGCTTTTTCCAATGCAGGCAGAATTTCATGAACTGCCTTTACCTTCGTTACACCAAAGCTGGATCCTCCCGCATTAGGTTTAACAAAAAGGGGCAATCCGAGGTCTTTAATAATTTTCTCTGCCTCCACAACTGAACCTTTAGTCAGGAGGAACGAACGGGCCATTTTTATCCCAAAACTTCTCAAAAAATGGTTACAGTACCATTTATTAAAAGTTAAGGAAGAAGCATGAATGTCACAGGTGGAGTAAGGGATTTTCAATAAATCGAAGTATCCCTGCAATACTCCGTTCTCACCTGGAGTTCCATGAATGGTGATATAGGCAAAATCGAAATGGATACGTTCTCCGTTCATCAGAAAGCTAAAATTTGATTTATCGATTGCAGCAACAATCTGATCCCCTTCCATCACGTTCCACTCCTGATTTCTTATCTGTACCAGCCAGGGAACGAACTTCCGGGTGTCAATAGCTTGAAAAACATGCGCTCCACTTTTTACCGAAACAACGAATTCTGATGAATCCCCTCCGGAAACAATTGCTATATTAGGTTTTCTACTCATTTCTGTTGGCAATATAGTTTTCCCATTTGTTAATCACAGCAGCCATATCGTCGGGGATTTCCGAGTCAAACATCATTTTTTCTCCGGTTACCGGATGGAAGAAACCGAGTGTTTTAGCATGTAAAGCCTGACGAGGCAGCAACTTAAAGCAATTTTGCACAAACTGTCTGTATTTGGCGTAGGTAGTTCCTCTCAGAATCTGGTCACCGCCATAGGTTGAATCATTGAAAAGGGGATGGTTTATATATTTCATATGTACCCTGATCTGATGGGTCCTTCCGGTTTCCAGCCGGCATTCAATCAGACTGACATAGCCCAGTGGTTTCAACACGTTATAATGTGTAACAGCAGGTTTGCCTTCGCCGGTAGAAGAACCTTCAGGAAAAACGGTAAAAACTTGCCGGTTTTTATGACTCCTGCCAATATTTCCGGTTATGGTACCCTGCTTCTCTGGAGGAGTACCCCACACCAATGCATGATATAACCTTTCGCTTTTTTTTTCAAAAAATTGTCGTGCCAGGTTATTTTTTGCCACAATTGTTTTGGCTATTACCAATAGTCCGGAAGTATCCTTGTCGATTCGATGGACAAGGCCCGGTCGTAGATCTTCCCCGTTAAATAGGGGCAGATCTTTACAATACCAGGCCAGAGCATTAACCAGTGTTCCGGAATAATTCCCGTGTCCCGGATGCACCACCATACCTGCCGGTTTATGAATAACCATAAGATGATCATCTTCAAAGACAATGTTGAGAGGTATCTCTTCGGGAACAATAGTAAACTCGTGGCGGGGAAAATCCAAAACAATCCGGATTTCATCGAGTGGTTTAATTTTGTAACTGGCTTTCACGGGAACCTCATTCACCAGAATATTTCCGGCATCTGCTGCAGCCTGAATCCGGCTTCGCGATGCATTTTCAAGCCTGTTTGTCAAGAATTTATCAATTCGAATGATGGATTGCCCGGGCTCCACCTTTAAGCGAAAGTGTTCATACACCACGCCCTCTTCTTGGCCTTCATTTTCAAACAGGTACTCTTCCATAACGCTTACTGCTGTTCCGGAACGGTTAAAAAACTCAATTTCAAAGAATCAACAGTTACCCATAAATCGACTGAAGAGCCAGGAAGGACTTCAAAAACAACTTCCGGATCAGGTCTTTGCCTCCAGATTCTGACCTGTAAAGAATCTTCGGAGGTGAGCACCGACCCGTCATAAAGTATTACTCCTGCACTGAGTTGAGCACCGGAAAGCACCTCATTCGCATCCAACAGTGTCAGTCCTTTCAAACTGGGAAGCAAGGTCGTCCCATTTCCTAATTCCCTTCCTACGACCAGATCAATGTGAGTTCCTTTGGGCAGTTGTTTCCCGGGATAAATATTCATGGAATCCAGTTGAACGAATAAAACCAGGTTATTAAATTCCGAGGGCCTGTAATTAATTTTTCCAATTTGCAGGCCGGAATTTTCAATGATTACCTGTGCTTGACGAAAAGAAATATCGGTCAACTGAGGTAAAGTAACCATTTCCGGGAGGGTGGAATTTATAGTAAGAAATATTGTCCGGTTCCGTTTTACTCCATGTCCGGAGATTGGAATCTGATCCACCACAACACCCGGGTCGGCGTCACTCAAAAAGAGAGAGTCAACAATTTCGGTTCTCATGTCATGATCCCTGGCTAATTGCTCAGCTTCAGCAGGGAACATTCCTGAAAAATCCGGCACTGGATGTGATTGACCATGTAAGGTGTATTTTTCCAACCCCTTCATCGTTATAAACAGAAGTATAACAAAGATAAAAAGTGCAGCGATCAGATGATATAAAAATTGCCTGCTGGAAAAAAACCGGAATAAACTCATCATCAAAAATTGTTAGTAAACTACCAGACAAAAATAAGGGAAAAACCTAAAGAAACGATTTGTATATACACGAAAAGGTAAAGAATAGAAATTCTTTACCTTTCCTCCTGTCCATATATATGGTACAAATTATCTCTTATGCCTGGGCTCGTCAGAAACGGTCAGCTTTTTCCGCCCCTTGGCGCGACGGGCTTTTAAAACTTTTCTGCCATTGGCAGTTGACATCCTTTCCCTGAAACCGTGCTTGTTTTTTCTTTTTCTGTTTGATGGCTGAAATGTCCTCTTCATTTGATTAAAATTTTTCCCTAATTAAACTAACTTATTGCAAAAAATGAACCCTGCTCCATATTTTGTGGGTAGCATGCTACGAATTTTTATGCCCCACAAAAAAAGGTCATGTCTGGTTCATCCGCAAATCACAGTACCCCACTACTTTTACGAAAACCAGAAAGGCATTTCTCAATATTGAATTGTATAATTGAG
>Ga0172382_10003311_pt1 | contig 25666 bp, 30 predicted proteins | sample Leawel138RmetaG_FD_122245 | JGI IMG/M metagenome (GOLD analysis project Ga0172382, IMG submission 122245) | Leachate microbial communities from a municipal landfill in Southern Ontario, Canada - Leachate well 138R metaG | ecosystem: Engineered > Solid waste > Landfill > Unclassified | place...
ATTATTTTTATGGTGGACGTGGAATCCGGGGTGACCGGGATGGACGAGGACGTGGCCAAACTGCTCCGCAAGGTCAACAAACCGGTCTTTTTGGCCGTGAACAAGGTGGACAATGCCCAAAGGCATGCCGATGCCGGGGTTCCGATCGATGTGCTGCGCGAACTGATGGACCACCTCAATCTGATCACGACACAGGGCTACTACCGCGTTGGAGAGCTGCGGCGGCGCAATGCCGTCGACCGGGTGACTGCGATGCAGTTCGACCGGCACGGCAACCGCACGTGGAGCAACGCCAAGCGCCTCTTGGACTCCGAGCATCTCCGAAGGGCGGTCGGCGAAGTCGCCGTCCCCTACGGAATGTGTAGTGAACCAACCAACGTCGCAGCAGGGGGCCAGGACTGCCCTGTCCGATTCCGCTGCGTCGGGTGTGCTCACTTCAGCACCGACGTTTCCTATCTGCCCGATCTGGAGAGCTACCTCGCCGATTTGCTCCGGACACGCGAGAAGCTGCTCGGCTTCCTTAACGCCGATGAATGGGCCAGAAACGAGGCGACACCTTCCGATGAGGAGATCGCGCGGATCCGCCGCCTCATCGCCCGCATCAAAGCCGGTGTCGACGAACTCTCCGAAACCGAGCGCGCACAGATCGAGGAGGCTGTCAGCGTCGTCCGACGAGCCCGAAACGGCGTCACGAGCCTCAACATGCCCGGCATCCGCCAACCCGTCCCCACCATTCGCCCCGACAGAACGGCATGACGGTGACCGACGCAATGATCAACGGCCGACGCGCCGACTCACACCGCCGCCGTGAACGCGTCAGACTCGCGTTGGCTCAGGCCCACGATCAGGGCCTGGTGTTGAGCGTCGCCTCGATCGCGAGAACCGCCGGCGTGGACCGCAGCTTCCTATACCGCCACCCCGATTTACTCGCCGAAATACACGAGTCGCAGGTCGCGCCCCCGCGTCGACAGCAGCAAGCGTCCGTAACCAGCGAATCACTCAAGGCCGACCTGGCCAACACTCAGCAGCGGATCGCCCGCATGGCCGCCCACAACCGGCAGCTGGAACGCAAGCTGTCCGAGGTCCTCGGCGAGCAGGCGTGGCGCGAATCCGGCCTCGGGGCTGCACCTGACATCGATGCACTGCAACGGCAAGTGACCGGACTCGAACAACGAAACCTGGCGTTGCAACGACAGCTGGAGCAGCGAGATGGCGAACTCGACGCCGCCCGCGCCGCCAACAGAGAACTCATCGCAGCCCTGAACAGGTCGTCCTGAGATTTAGGTCAGGGCCGGCACGCATACAGCGTCGGCATCGACAGCGACTACGCCTTTCCACGCCGCGTGTCGTAGCCGACCGGTGTACTCGCGGAATTCGACGCGTCCCACCACAAGCGGCTCAACCCAACATATGCGGCTCTCATCCAATGAGGTAGCAACGGACCTGAAAGGTGAAACCACCCGGCGTAATTGAGCGAGTGCCGCCCCCATGTCGCGGCGTGCACGGTCGGTGAACCCGATAGTGACGGTTCCGCAATACGTCAAGTGGCCGGCTTGGTCGTACGCGCCGACCAGTAATGCGTTTACTGCACCCGCTGCTGAGGCGGCGTAGCCCCCGACCACAAAATGGCCGCTATGGCGGTAGGGCGTTTTGATCCATTGCCGACTCCGCCGACCCGACCAGTAAGAGGAGCCGGCCCTCTTGCACACGACACCTTCCATCCCAGCATCGACCATGGCTTTGAGGACGTCGCGCCCATCTAGCCCAGCCCAGGCCGGCGACATCGACAGCGCGGGCGCGGCTACGGCGAAATCGAGATCCTGAAGGATTCCGCGACGCTCTCGATATGGGAGGCTCGTGAGGTCATGGCCGTCTAAGCCTCGATCCGTGGACTGACCTGATGGATGTGGTTCTGAGGTGATGGCGCCGGTCGGTCGTTGTGCTGGCAGCGGGTAGCTGCTGGTCTGCCCAGCTTTTCCTGTGTGCTCCGGTAGGGCCTGTTCGGCGGGGTGGTCAGGGTGTTGCTGGTAGCGGTGGGCTGTGTCCGATGGTGTTGCGCCACAATGTGAGCCAGTGTTGTGTCCAGGGCCAGTGGCTGGGAAGGTGCAGGATCGGTCGTCGTTGGGGTCGGGCCAGCCGGGCCGGGATGTTGACGATGCGTCGTCGCAACGTGGCCCCTCTGGCGACGGCGTTGGTGGCGCCGCCGGCCAGGACGCCAGCGGCGCGCAGCAGATTGTGGGAGATCGCGGCGCACAGGATCCAGGCCGAGTTCGCCCCGAACTGGCCTGAGGGCATGTGGGCCAGGGGTCCGTCGATGAGGTCGGCGAAGACGGTTTCGATGATCGCGTGGCGGCGGTGGGTGATGTCGGCAGCGTCGGCCGGTTCGTCGGTATCGGTGAAGAACGGGTGATACCGCCATACCGGGAACAGTGCGTCGGGGAATCGGGCGTCTTTGACGCGCCGCACGATCAACCGCGCGGTGACGGGCCGGTTGGTGGAACTGAAGGCGGTGTAGGTGGTTTCAGCGACTTCGGCGTCCGAGATCCATCCGCCGGTGTCGGGGTCACGCACCGCGCCGGGATACTTGACCGGGATCCAGTCGTGGTCGCTGATGGAGTCAATGGCTGCGGCGACGGTGGCCGACTTGGTGAGTACCAGCGAGAACTGGGCACCGGCGCGACGGCAGGCGGCCACGACGGTGCTGTTGCCGTAGGCAGAGTCGCCGCGCACCAGGACCTGTCCGGTGACTCCGGCGGCACGGGCGGTGGCGACCGCTTGGGCGATCATCCGGGCCGCGCCTTTGCCGGAGTTGGTCTTGCCTGCCCGCAACCTGGCTCCGGCGATCACCGGGGCGCTGTGATCGGTGCTGATGGTGGTGATCAACGGGGACAGGCCTTTGCGCAGGATCTGTTTCCCGGCGATCTTGGTGTGTCCGTAGGAGGCGCCTTGTTTGGCGTGGCCATAGACTGGGCGCAGCAGTGAATCGATATCGATGAACGCCCGCTCGTTGGCGCCGGGCAACACCTCGACGCGCTGACACAAGCTGCCCAGATGCTCCCGTAGGACGGACTCGAGTTGGCGGGCGTGCCCGAAGGTGAACTCACGCAGCAAGGTTCCGACCGTCGATGGGGCGTACACGCCGCCGAAGAGGGTTTTCATCCCGCCGGCACGCACGATGTCGAGGTCATCGATGCAGTCAGCGCCGGCACACATCGCGGCGATCAGGGTGGTCAGCTTCGGCGACGGATTGGCTGACCCGGACTTGATCCGCGGTGCCGCGATGCGAATCTTGTTGCCCAGCAGGTCAGACAGCCCGGTCTGGCTGGCCAGCGTCATCACCGGTACCAACCCGGCACACGACACGAGATGCTCATCATCGAACAGCGCCGACGCGGCCAAGAAATTGTGCGAGACTTGCACCGGAAGTGCCTTTCTTGCCGGACATGATTGTTGCGTAGAGAACACCAATCATTCCAGTTCAGAGGGCACTTTCCTCATTCCGACACCCCATGACCAGCCAATTCATCGGTGGATCGAGGCTAAGTGCAGAACATCGAAGACCACCAGGCGCGCGGGTAAGCGGCGCTGCAGCGACTGTGGAGGCCTTGCCACGGGCAAACGCCGCTGAAGCAGCTGGAAACTGGGTCGCGTCCGGTCGTCCAACACGACGATCTCACCGTCGAGAATGACGTCACGTCCGCTCGATGCCGAGCACCCCGACACCACGTCGGGAAAGGCAGCCGACACGTTGTTGGCCTGGCGACTGAATAACTCAGCGCGCCCACCGCCGATCCGCGCAGCGCATCGAGCCCCGTCAAATTTGGGCTCGACGATCCAGTCATCACCCACCGGAGGTTGTCCCGCGGTAGCCAACATCGGTGCCGGCGGCACCGGTGTTCGAATATCGGTCCTGGGCCGCTTCACCTCACCAGTGTGCCTTTTCAGTCCGCGCGCTCATGCGAGCCAAGACTTGTGCGTTCCGATGGTCACGCGGACCGGATACGGAGGCGCCCCAGGCCGGGCAGGAACCGTCCGACGCCGGCGGCGTAGCGGGTATAGGTCTCGCCGTGGGCACGGTGGAGGTGGGGCTCTTCGATCAGTCGTACTTGCGTTTGGATGCCGGTGAGGGCGATGACCCAGCCGATGAGTGCGACGGGGTTGGGAACCATGAGCACTAGGCCGAGGAGGGTGACTAGCACCGCGGTGAAGATGGGGTTGCGCACCCACCGGAACGGGCCGCTGGTAACGAGTGCGGTGCGTTCACTTCGGTCCACTCCGATGCGCCAGGACGCGCCCAGCGCCATCTGCGCGCCGAAGGTGGCCAGGATGCCGAGGACCGCCAGGACCACGCCGAGCACGTGAATGGAAGGGTGCTGCAGCGTGCTTATGGGCGTTAGTCCCAGCCAGTGCGCCAGCGGGCCGCCGACACCGACCATGAGGTAGCCGAGGTCGGTGGCGGTGAGTGCTGACCAGCCCAGCGAGCCGCGCGGTGACAGTGTGCGCCGGTTGCCGCTGTCACCGGTGCGGCGGCGCTGGATGAGGGTGCGCAGCGCCCCGGCGAGCAGCATCATGACCACGAACAGGGCCAGCGCCGCGGCGGCCATCAGCGACGGCCCGGAAGCGGCTTGGCGGCAACGCCGAGCAGATAGTCGCCCTGGATGCGGGTCACCGATCCGAGAATGACCAGGCCGTGTCGGCCTATCTGGTCGAGGAAGTCCTCGGCGGTGAACCGGTCCTCGGTGGGGTGGTCGAACAACCGCCGGTAGGTGGGGCGGTTGAGAGCGTGTGAAGTGACTTCTTCGAAGTAGAACCGCCCACCGGGGGAGAGCACTCTGGCGGCTTCGGCGACCGCGCCGCGCCAGTCGGGAATGTGATGGATGATCCCGAAGTCGAACACCGCGTCGTAGCTGCCGTCGTCGGCGTTGAGCGCGGCCCGCAGATCGGTGGCGCTGCCGGTGGCCAGGTGCACCCGGTCGCGGTAGGGGGCGAGCCGGGCTTGGGCCCGCGCGATCATCGCCGGGTCCAGGTCGATCGCGTCGACCTGCGCGGCGCCGAAGCGCTGCAGCATCAGCTGCGAGCCGTAGCCCGATCCGCAGCCGATTTCGAGGGCTCTGCTGCCTGGGGGAAGCCGACCGCCGAAGCTCAGCAGTACCGGCACCTCATAGAGGCGTTGCAGCCAGCGCCGAGGCGGCGAGTTAATCAGGGCTGTTTCCGCTCGATTCATCAACACTCGCAGGACTCCTTCCACTCACAAGGCCGAGGCCGCCACAGCGTCCGGATGATCGGACTTCATCGGTGGCATCGCCCATAAACGATCTATGGCGAACGCTATCATCGTTTAGTGACGATGAATAGGCGTGGTGGTGATGCAGCGGCCGGACCGCGCTGGGGTGGGGCGGCGCTGCTGCGGCCGGGGGTGTTGGCTTTCGCGGGGTCGATCGGCTCCACCGATGCTCACGCTCACCATGCGGTGCAGGTCATCACCGCGACAACGGCGCTGACGGTGCTCGATGATCACGGCGCGCGGCACCGGGGAACGAAGGTGGTCGTGCCCGCCGACGCGCCGCACCGGATCGAGGTCGGCGCCCAGGCGGGCACGGTGGTGTTCCTGGAGCCGGAGTCCGCGCCGGGACAGGCCGCACACTCCCGTGCCGTGCGGTCCGGGTGGATCGTCACCCCGGTGCTGAGTTCGACCCGTCGACGCGCGCTGGCCGCGGTGGTGGACGAGCTGATTGCGCACCTGGCGCCCGCCACGGCCGACAACGGCACCGCGGTGCGGCATCCCGCCATCGATGACGCGTTGCGGCTGCTGCCCGACCTGGTGGCGGCGGGACCGGTCAGCGGCACGGAACTGGCTGCCCTGGTTGGCCTTTCGGCGAGCCGGTTAACGCATCTGTTCACCGAGCAGGTCGGCATCCCGCTGCGGCGGTACGTGCTGTGGACGCGGTTACGGATCGCGATCATCCGCGTGCAGGCCGGGGATGATCTGACCGGCGCCGCGCACGGGGCGGGGTTCGCTGACAGCGCTCACCTGACCCGGACCACCCGTGAGATGTTTGGCCTGCCACCCTCGGTGCTGAGCCGACACGTGTCCTGGGATCTCGACAGCGGGTAGCCGAATCATTCAAGCCTCGTCGCGGCGGTGGCCGCGACGATTCAGGGCATGGGTACGACTTCTTCTCCGCCATTGACGAGGGTGATCACTGCGGTCCAGGCGGTGGCCCGCTACGGCTACGTGCCGTTCCTGCTGATCGGCCTCAACGGTGCGGGCATCGCCGTGGCCGCCGCCGGCGCACCGAAGTACTGGCTGCTGATCATTCTGGCGGCCGCGATCGCGACGGCGTTCGTGGTGGAGCGGGTCATCCCGTATGACCCGCAGTGGAACCACGACCGCGCCGACAGCACCCGTGACCGCATCCACGTCGCGGTCAACGAAACCCTCATCCTGGCCAGCGTCGCCGCCATCCCGCTGCTGGCCGCGATCGTCCCGGCACCCCAGTTGTGGCCGCACAGCTGGCCATTCGTCGCACAAGTCCTGGCCGCGGTCCTGGTTGCCGATTTCGGGATCACCGTGGTGCATTTGGCCAGCCACAAAGTCGGGTTCCTGTGGCGCTTCCACGCGGTGCACCACAGCATCACCCGCTTCTACGGCCTCAACGGTCTGATGAAACACCCGCTGCACCAAACCGTGGAGATGGCCGCCGGGGTGGCACCGCTGATCCTGATCGGGCTGCCCGTCGACGTGGCCTCCGCTCTGGCCCTGGCGGTGGCGATCCAGCTGCTGCTGCAGCACTCCAACGCTGACTACCGCATCGGCCCGGCGAAGTACGTGCTGGCCCTCAACGAAGGCCACCGCTTCCACCACCTCAAATGGGCCGGCATCGGTGATGTCAACTTCGGGCTGTTCACCTTGGTGTGGGACCACCTGATGCGCACCTTCTCCTACGACCCCACCCGCCGCTTCGACTCGACCCAGCTGGGCATGGCCGCCAAGCCCGACTACCCCAGCAGTTACCTGCGCCAGATGATTTACCCGTTCACCCACAACGGCGGCTGCGCCGTGAAGTCCATGGCCCCGACGACGAACGGCGCGGCGGAGACGTCGGTCCCAGACCCGGCCTCGAAGTATCGCTGCTGACCGGCTATCATCGTCATATGGCGATGAATAAGGTGGAAGCGGACGGCTGCCTCACCGGCAGCGCCTCGGGGAGTTCGAATCTGGATGCCGCGGTGGCACTGTTTCACAGCCTCTCCGACTCGGCCCGGTTGGCGATCGTGCGCCGCCTGGCCGACGGGGAGGCCCGCGTGGTCGACCTGATCGGGGAGCTGGGGTTGGCGCAATCCACGGTGTCGGCTCATGTGGCGTGCCTGCGGGACTGCGGCCTGGTCAGCGGCCGCCCCGAAGGCCGGCAGGTGTTCTACTCATTGACCCGCCCTGAGCTGCTCGATCTGCTCGCCTCGGCCGAAACCCTGCTGGCCGCCACCGGCAACCAGGTGGCGCTGTGCCCCACCTACGGCACCCGCGCCCGCACCGGCGCGACGAGGGGTACGCAGGAGACCCGCCGATGAGCGATGCATGCGGCTGCGGCAACGGCGAACCCCGCGGCGCCGACGAGCAGGACCGCGAGCCCGAGCGGCTCTGGCAGATCAAAGAACTGCAGTTCGCCGCCCTCTCGGGAGTGTTGCTGCTGGCAGCGGTGATCGCCGGGTTCCTCGACGCCGCCGAGCCGGTAGTCCTGGCGCTGGAAGCGGTGGCGCTGCTGGCCGGCGCCTACACCTTCGTGCCGTCCACCCTGAAGCGGCTGGCGAAGGGCAAAATCGGGGTCGGCACGCTGATGACCATCGCCGCGGTGGGCGCGGTGATCCTCGGCGAGGTCGGTGAGGCCGCCATGCTGGCCTTCCTGTTCTCCATCAGTGAGGGACTGGAGGAGTACTCGCTGGCCCGCACTCGCCGCGGACTGCGCGCGCTATTGTCGCTGGTCCCCGACGAGGCCACCGTGCTGCGTGACGGCGCCGAAAAGACCGTCGCGCCTGCGGATTTGCAGATTGGTGACCGGACGCTGGTCAAGCCCGGTGAGCGTGTCGCCACCGACGGCATCATCCGCCACGGTCGCACCGCGCTGGATGTCTCGGCCATCACCGGCGAGTCAGTTCCCGTGGAGGTCGGGCCCGGTGATGAGGTGTTCGCCGGGTCGATCAACGGCACCGGGGCACTCGAGGTGGAGGTCAGCACCACCGCCGAGGACAACTCACTGGCCCGCATCGTGCGCATCGTGGAGGCCGAGCAGTCCCGCAAGGGCGCCTCCCAACGCCTGGCCGATCGCATCGCCAAACCCCTAGTGCCCGGGATCATGATCGTCGCGGCGCTGATCGCGGTGATCGGCAGCCTGCTCGGCGACTCGGCCACCTGGATCGAGCGGGCCCTGGTGGTGCTGGTCGCCGCCTCACCGTGCGCCCTGGCGATCTCGGTGCCGGTCACCGTGGTGGCCGCCATCGGCGCCGCCAGCAAGCTCGGTGCGCTGGTCAAGGGCGGCGCGGCACTGGAAGGGCTGGGCAAGATCCGCGGCGTCGCCCTGGACAAGACCGGCACACTCACCGCGAACCGGCCCGCCGTGATCGACGTGGCCGCCACCAACGGCGCCACCCGCGCCCAGGTGCTGGATGTGGCGGCCGCCTTGGAAGCGCGCAGCGAGCACCCGCTGGCCGCGGCGATCCTCGCCGCCGTCGATGACGTCACCCCTGCCACCGACGTCGAGGCCGTCACCGGCGCCGGGCTCACCGGCCACCGCGACGGGCACACCATCCGCCTGGGCCGCCCCGGCTGGCTGGACCCCGGCCCGCTCGCCGGTGACGTCGCCCGCATGCAGCGGACCGGGGCCACCGCGGTCCTCGTCGAAGACGACGGCGAAGTGATCGGCGCCATCGCCGTGCGCGACGAGCTGCGGCCTGAGGCCGCCGAGGTGGTCGCCCGGTTGCGCCGCGACGGCTATCACGTGGCGATGCTCACCGGCGACAACACGGCCACCGCCGCGGCGCTGGCCCGCGATGTCGGGATCGAGGACGTGCACGCCGAGCTGCGCCCCGAAGACAAAGCGCGGCTGATCGAACAGCTCCGGGCTCAGCGCCCCACCGCGATGGTCGGTGATGGCGTCAACGACGCTCCCGCGCTGGCCACCGCCGACGTGGGGATCGCGATGGGCGCGATGGGCACCGACGTGGCCATCGAAACCGCCGACGTGGCGTTGATGGGTGAAGACCTGCGCCACCTTCCCCAAGCGTTCAGCCATGCCCGGCGGGCGCGGCGGATCATGCTGCAAAACGTCGGCCTGTCTCTGGGCCTGATCATCGCGTTGGTGCCGCTGGCCTTGTTCGGGGTGCTCGGGCTGGCCGCCGTGGTGCTGGTCCACGAACTTGCCGAGATCGTGGTCATCGCCAACGGTGTGCGGGCCGGACGCAGCACACCGCTGGCCGGCGCGCCGGCCGATCCGGCAGCCAGCCCCACTCGCGCGGCGCCGGTCGGCGCGCCGTCGTGACCACCGGCGTGGTGACTTATGGGCGGGTAAACGACACCGCAGACACGGGGGCAGGCGCATGATCGTGTCGTCGGTTCTGCCCGCCATCGGCCTGTTCATCGTCACCAACATCGACGACATCATCGTGCTCTCGCTGTTCTTCGCCCGCGGCGCGGGACAACGCGGCACCACGGCCCGGATCACCGCAGGCCAATACCTCGGATTTGCGGGGATTCTGGGCGCGGCGGTGCTAGTGACACTGGGTGCTGGAGCGTTCCTCCCCCCGGAGGTCATCCCGTACTTCGGGCTCATACCCCTGGCCCTGGGACTGTGGGCGGCCTGGGAAGCCTGGCGTGGCAACGATGACGATGACGACGACGACAAGGTGGCCGGCAAGAACGTCGGTGTCTTAACCGTCGCAGCAGTCACCTTCGCCAACGGCGGAGACAACATCGGGGTCTACGTTCCGGTCTTCTTAAGCGTGGGACCTGCGGCCGTGGTGGCCTACTGCATCGTCTTCCTCGCCCTCGTCGCGGTCCTCGTCCTCGCCGCCCGATTCGTCGCCACCCGCCGCCCGATCGCCGAAGTCCTCGAACGCTGGGAACACGTCCTGTTCCCGATCGTCTTGATCGGACTGGGCATCTTCATCCTGGTCAGCGGCCTCGCCTTTGAAAACTAGGCAGCCAGGAACACCGGCGGTGCAATCGGCGACAACGTGGTCATCGAAAGGAATTTTCGTGCCGAGCCTCAGGCGATGTATCGCCGTCGTGGCAGCCGTTGTCGTCGCCGCAGCCTCGGTCACCGGCTGCACCACCGGCGAGGATGCCGTGGCCCAAGGCGGCACCTTCGACTTCGTCTCACCCGGCGGCCAAACCGCGATTTTCTACGACCCACCCTCGACACGGGGCACGATCGGCGATCTCACCGGACCCGATCTGTTCACCGACGAACCGATCCAGCTGTCCGATTTCACCGGCAAGGTCGTCGTGATCAACGTGTGGGGCTCCTGGTGTGCGCCCTGCCGCACCGAAACACCGGAACTGGAAACGGTGTACACCGAGTACCGCGATCGGGGCGTGCAATTCCTTGGCATCGACGTCCGCGACAACCGGGACACTGCACGCGATTTCGTCACCGACCGCAACGTGCAATATCCCTCCATCTTCGACCCAGCAATGCGCAGCCTGATCACCCTGGGACGTAACTATCCGACCAGCGTGGTGCCCACCACGATGGTCCTGGACCGCCAGCACAGGGTCGCGGCGGTGTACCTCATGGCACTCCTGGCCGAAGATTTACGGCCGCTACTCGACCGGCTCACCACCGAGCCCTGACACCTCCACGGGGGATACCAGCCTGGCGTCTCCGGTCGCCGTGGCGGCGCTCATCTACTGGTGACGGCTGCGGCGAGATCGTCGGGAATGGGCATCGGCGTCATCAGCCCTGCCGTGACGCGGCCGGTGTTGCCGACGGGATACCGACCGCTCATCGACCCGGGGGCGGCGACAATGAGGCGCAGCACCTGCCCGAGTGCTTCGCGGCGATCGCGCTGACGCACGGCCAACACCAGCATGGCGGCGTGGTTGCAGGTGTGCAGCCACGGATCTGGCTGCGACACGATGTGAGCCCGCTCCAGATGTCGCCACCGCACCAGCGCATCGTCGGCCTTCCTGGCCGCCTCCATCTCGCGTCGATACACCAGCCGGGCCTGCGCACTGATCCTTGGCATCACACTGGCTCCTGTCCTGCGGTCGGAGATCGGTCACCGACAGCAGGAATGCCGCCGAGACCAGTTGCATTGCGTTGCTGGCCAAGGCTTTTCACGTTCCGCCTGGAAGTCGACAACGGACTTCCTTCAGCAACCGCGGCCACGCCGGTCAGCACCGAAGCCGTCAACTGGCGACCCCGCTCGGTCAGCCGATACATGACCAACTTCCCCTGGCGCCGCGAGGACACCAGGGACGCATTCTTGAGCTGGCGCAGATGGTGTGACACCAGACCTTGAGACAACCCGACCACCCAGGCCATGTCACAGACACACAGTTCCTCGCCAGTGGCCAACGCGGCCGCAATGGACAGCCGAGTGCCATCCCCCAACCCACGCGCAGCTGCGGCGGCGGCCTGCACAGTGGCGCCGTCGGGCACCGCGGCGCGGATCTCCTCCGCGTGGAGCAGGTCCAAACACAGAAGATCGCAGGTATCGAGCGGCTCGGCCATATTCATATACTAAAATACGTTGATATGAAGATGAAAGGCCTCAGCTCGATCCTGGCCAACACCCGCGTGCTCCTCACGCTTTTCGTCATCGCGGTCGCCACCGTGGGGACCGTGGTGTTTCTCTCCGTCCGCGACGCGGGCTCAACTCCCGACATTGCACTTGACGGGTCACCAGCCGGTCAGACGGTCAGAGAAAACAGTCACCGGCTCAACTCGGTGCCCGACAGCGATATCTACTTCGTTGAGTTCCTCGACTTCGAATGCGAAGGCTGCCGGGCGCTCTATCCCGCCATCGAGCAGCTCCGCGCCGAGTACGGCGACCGGGTGAATTTCGTGCTGCGTTACTTCCCGCTGCGCTCGCACTTCAACGCCGAACGCGCCGCACGCGCGGTGGAAGCTGCCGCTCAGCAAGGCCAACTCGAAGCCATGTACCGCAAAATGTATGAGACACAAGCCCAGTGGGGCGAGCAACAGACTCCCGCTGACGACGTGTTCCGCGGCTTCGCACAACAGCTGGACTTGGACATGGGAGCCTTCGACGCCACCTATAACGACCCCGCCACCCTGGAACGCATCCAACTCGACGTCGATGACGGCACCGCCCTCGGCGTGCAGGGAACCCCCACGTTCTTCATCAACGACGAGCGGATCCAACCGCGCAGCTACGAAGATCTGACCACGGCCCTCGACCAGGCTTTGGAGCGCGGATAAGGGCAGCGACGTTCGTGTCTCACTCGCGGAGAGGAGTCTTCGTACCGCCGTTGTAGGCATGAACATGGACGCCAATTGCGAGCGTCCACGACACTGTGGTGCACGTGGTACCGCTTCGCGAAGCCCACGTCTTCAATGGCTGTCTCATAGAAGGGGTTGCAATGCTGTGCACCGAGCATGTCTCACCCCTAGAGAAGACACATCGGCTGCGTTGCGGGAGAACACTTTTACTGCGAATGGCTCGATGATGCAGCGGCCGCGGAACCCGTCCCACTTGTATTCCACAGCCCAGCCGTCGCCCGATGGCGGAGGCCCCAGGGTGGCCAGCATCGGGTCGGGCAATCGAAGCGGCCGATCAGAGGACATGTGTGCAGATAGCGTACCGGCGCCCAGTCGTGCCAGTCGGCCGCCGAGCGATCCGTTTCACCTCCACCTACGGTGCGTCTGTTGGGCACTAGAACCACCCGAGCTTGGTGATGACGCCCGCGGCGGCCATGGCGGCCGAAGCGCCACCTGCTGCCCACCGCCATTTAGCCGGACGGTACGGCGGCTGGGTCGCCAGCAGCAGCCGGTACCGCAGTGTCACCATCCAGCCCGCGCGAGCCACCCGCTCGAACTCGCTCGGCTCGTTGTCATGCTTCGCCATGCACGCATGCTGCGCCGAATCGACACCGAATTTCTCCCCAGGAGAGGGTAGCTGCTGGCGGGTGTCAGGGTAGCCGGTGGCGGCTCGTACATTAACCTCTTACATGTCCATGTACTATCCGCCAGCACACACCCCGCCAGGACATACCCTATGAGTTCTCGACGCCTCCAGCTCGGCATCGGCATGGACGCCGTGCGAGCCGCCACCAAGAAGATGGCGAAGCTGGACCAGGAGACCACGGTGGCCATCGCAGAGGCCCGCAGCGTGCGGATACGGCGCCGGGAACAGCTTGGCCAACGGACGGATGCCATCAGGCGTGCCACCGACAAGTACGCAACGCTGGACGACGGCGATCAGCCCGACATCCGGATCCGCCGGCGCTTCGTACGGCTCGGCACGGCCCGGGCGCGCCGGGAGACCGATCCCCGGCTCAAGACGGTCAGGGGAGATGTCGACACCAGGCCGCCATTGACTCAGCTGATCCACCGGCCCAGTAACGCCCTGCAGGTGTATCTGAGCCTGCTCTACATCGCTCACCTGGAATTCGAGCCCGGCGCACGATGGAAGAACGGGCGTCCCAACAACGGGGTCGGCGGCTGGAGCGAGCTGTCCGGCTTGCTGGCCCCGGACACATCGAATCGTGAACTCAACCTGCGCATGACCCGGGCCCTGACCAAACTCGCCGAGCATGACCTCGTACGCGTGGGTGCCCGCAAGAGCGAGCGCAGGTTCGACCGGTTCACCCTCTACCAGGAGAACCGGTCGCGGTCCCGCTACTTCGTCCCGTCAGCTGCGGACTCGCTGACCCTGCCGGCGGGCTTCTTCATGGCGGGCTGGCACCTGGTTCTCACCAACGAGGAGATGGCGACACTGCTAGCCGTCGCGGCGCAGACCGAACGGCCGCGCAGCCGCAAGGACGCCGACGAGGCAGGGGTCGCTCTGCCTCAGCTGGTGCGCTGGCAGTGGTACGGGCTCTCGCCTGAGGCGTTCTCGGCGCGCCACGAACTGCAGGAGTTCGGGCTGATCGACATGTTCGATCCGATGGACCGAACCAACGGCAAGCTTTCGGACAATCAACGCCAGAAGGACCTGCTGCGAGCCCCTCGGATCACTCTCAAGCTCAACGAGGCCGATTTCTCCCGCCCGGCCATCGATGTCGTGAAGGCCTCGCTCGGAAAGCCCGTGCCGCCCCGGTGGCTCGATCGCGCCATAGCTCTGCAACTGATCGACAACGGCGGCCGGTGGCGGGATCCGCCCCCACAGTGATGACCGGGCGGGTGCGCCGGGCGTGGTCGAGCTGGCGGCGATTTACGAACGGATTCGGCTCTGCCGATGGACTGGCAGGCAGCGCACCGTTTACGTTCGAAGCCGTGACATCGGGAGGAGCTGAGTTGCTCAGCGGGGATCAGGTGGCCGCTGCGTCGGGGCTGGCAGGCTCGCTAGTCTCAGCACTCATACCGCTCGCGCCAACGGTCGATGCGAGCAGGCCGTATCACTCGGCCGCCAAGGTCTACGACGAAACCGGGCTGTGGCGCGCCAAGGTCGCAAAACTACTGTTGGACAGCGGAATCCGCCACCACTATGTGCAGGTCGCAGTACGGGAGCCGCTAACGGTGGCACAGCTCCAGGCGACGATCGAGGAATTTCGCCCTACGGTGGGCGCACCGGCATCGCGGGGGATGCTCGCGCGGATTCTGCACCGTAGGGCGTGACGCCTACTGCTCGAATCGTTGAGCAGCAGAGCCTGCCTCACCACCCTGGTCCAGGCCCCAGTGCCGGGTGACCGCCTCAGGTATTGCGAGGCCGGCGACAGCTGCGTCGATCAGCGTGTGCGCTGGGCGTGTTGCCGGGGTGTGGCGGTCCCAGCGCCCGATTGGACCGGTGGCAGAGCCCGATGTAAGAACGTCAAGATAGGTGTGGGCCAGCGACACCCGGGCATCGTGCAGCCAGCTGCCCGGGCGACGCTGATCTTCGAGGAAGGTCATGGCGATCTCGTAGTCCGCGGGCGGTCGCCGGTCGCTCGGCGGGTGCTGAGCCTGGGCGAGCTGCTCGACGAGCCTACGGACGTTCGACCCATTGGGTCCGAACTCAAACCCGGGTGGCATGCGCCGCACCACCTGGAGCCCGCGTGCACGGATCTGGCGTGCCTCGTGGTGCAGCATCGGCTCGTACCCCCGTACGCGTATCGGGGTTACCTGCCAGACCTCCCACGGCAGGTAGAGGTGGGCGTAGCCGAAGTTCACCATGTAGGCAGGCTCCTCAAACAGACGGAAGCCGTTCCACGAGCGTGAGATCAGGCGCCGGCCGGTCCGCAGCTTCGAGAACTCCTGGATATTGATCGCGTCCCGGCCGCGGTGAGCGGCGACGTACCACGGGCTGGCAGAGATCTCAGCCTGGGTCCGAGCGTCCATCGTTGCAACCATGTCACCTATTGTGCGCGTCTAGGGTGACACCGCATATGTCCGTTCTCATTGAATCTGGGGCACATTTACTAGTCTGACCTGCATTGCCCCAGATTGGATGAGAATTTCGATCGCGACGTTTCTCATTGAATCTGGGGCTACCCTGCTTCCGCGCCCGGCTGCGAGCGCAGCAGGGTAGCCGGAATGGTCTCCTGTCGATTCCGTTGGCTCGGGTACGTCTTCGGTATAACTACTGTGATCGTGTCTCTCGTGACACACGATCATGATTCTGTGGTGCGCTCGCTCGTGTTGGTAGTTCGGGTGCCGGCTGCGGCCTTTGAGCACCTTGGCCACCGCCCGTTTTAGATTGTCATAGCGGATACGGGCCGGGACATCACCAAAGTGGTTGAACGCCAACACATGCCGATGCAGGAGCGCCTCCTGGCCCTGAGTGGTGAAGTTGCTCCGAGCTAGAGGGCGAACGCTCCGCCTTTGATGAGGATGAGGGCCCCGATTGTGATCAGTGCAACGGGCAGAACGATGTGGCCCCAGCGTGAGAGTGCTTTGGCGATGATCGGGTGGGAGGCGAAATATCGGCCGGCCGCGCACCAGATGGCCACACCGATGAGGAACACGATGATGTAAACACCGATGGTGGCGATCGTTGAGACGGCGAAGATCGGAACGTACACGCCGATGTTGTCGCCGCCGTTGGCGAAGGTGATGACTGCGACCTGCCAGGTGCCAGGCGTCAACAGTGTTGCGGGATCATCGGTCGGCGCCGGTTGGGTGCGGCGATCCCGCCAGGCCAGCCATGCCGCCCGCAGCCCCAACACGATGGGCAGCAGCCCGAAGTACGGCAGTGCGGCTGGAGGAAGCAGCGTGGCACCCAGGAGTGCGCCGCCGACCGAAACTGCCAAGATGGCGGTGAAGCCGAGGTACTGACCGGCGGTCACTCGGATGGCTGCGCCACGATGACCGGGCGCCTGGCCGAACATCACCGCGAGGACCACGATGTCGTCGATATTGGTGATGGCGAAGGTGGCGATCGCCTGAACGAGTGTGGCTGGGCTCAGCACGGCCAATGCGACCAGCTTCGAGTGAAATCCCACCGCATCGGGTGAGCCTACTGCTCAGCAGGCCCCGCGCTCCCGCGCACCAACGACCTCCAGTGGGGCGGAAATTCATGACGACTGCCGGGGTCAACGGACTTGACGAAATACATGCCTCCGGTGCCACGGAGGTGGCTCCTAGAGGTATCGACATACGTCATCGGCGCTGCATGATTCCGGGTCGACGCTTTCGGCGCCCTGCCGCAGCCGGGCGATGGTCTCGCGCAGTGCCACCAGTGCGCTGATCTGCTCGTCGAGGTCGGTCAGTCGGATGTCGAGCAGGTCGCGCACGTGCGTGCACGGCGCGTGGCCGCTGTCACGGATGTCGAGGATCTGCCGAATCTGGGCGAGGCTGAACCCGGCGGCCTGTCCCCGTCGGATGAAGCCGACCCGGGCGATCGTGTCGGCGGCATAGTCGCGATACCCCGCCGGGGAACGTTCGGCGGGCGGGAGCAGGCCTTCGTCTTCGTAGTAGCGCAGCGTCGCGGTGGTGGCCCCGGTCGCCTCGGCGAGCTTCCCGATTCTCACGATGTCTCCTCAGAACACTTGACCTTCAAGCCTACTTGAAGGTCAAGGATGGGTGCATGAGTCAGGGATTGGACCTCGCGGTCATCGGTTCCGGCGGCGCGGCGATGGCCGCGGCGATCCGCGCTACCGCGCTCGGCAAGTCCGTCGTCATGATCGAGCGCGGCATCTTCGGTGGCACGTGTGTCAACACCGGCTGCGTGCCGTCAAAGGCCCTGATCGCAGCGGCCGAGGCCCGGCATACCGCAGCCGACACTGCCCGGTTCCCGGGGATCGCCACCACGGCCGGCCCGGTGGACATGGCGGCCCTGATCGCCGGCACGCACGATCTGGTGGAGTCGCTGCGCTCAGAGAAGTACCTCAACGTGGCCGAATCGTATGGCTGGCAGCGCATTCAGGGCCAAGCGCGGTTCGCCGGAACCCCGGACGCGCCCGTCATCGAGGTCGGCGATGCCACCATCGAGGCCGAGCACTACCTGATCGCCACCGGCGCGAACCCAGTCATCCCGCCCGCATTCGAGGGCGTCGCCTACCTGACCTCGACCACCGCGATGGAAGTCACCGAGGTCCCGGAGTCGCTGCTGGTGATCGGCGGCGGCTACGTCGCGTTGGAGCAGGCGCAACTGTTCGCCCGGCTCGGGTCAACGGTGACGGTGCTGGTCCGCTCCACGCTGGCATCGAAGGAAGAGCCGGAAGTCGGCATGGCGCTGCTGGAGGTGTTCGCCGACGACGGCATCCGGGTGGTGCGCCGCGCCACGGTGAGCGAGGTCGAGCAGGCCGACGATCAGGTCACGGTCACCGCGACCATCACCGGCGGAACGCAGCAGTTCCGTGCCGCGAAAGTCCTCGTCGCCACCGGCCGCCGTCCGAACACCGACGGCCTGAATCTCGAAGCGGTGCAGGTCAAAACCGGCGAGAACAACGAGGTCGTGGTGAGCGACGGGCTGCAGTCGTCGAACCCACGGATCTGGGCGGCCGGCGACGTGACCGGGCACCGCGAGTTCGTCTACGTCGCCGCCCATCACGGCGCGATGGTCGCCGACAACATCTTCACCGACGCCGGCCGCAGGGTCGACTACCGCCATCTGCCCCGCGTGACGTTCACCAGCCCCGCGGTCGGTGCGGCCGGGACGACCGAGGCCGAGCTCCTCGCCGCCGGGACACGGTGCGACTGCCGGGTGCTGCCGCTAAAACATGTGCCGCGTGCGGTGGTCAACCGAGACACCCGCGGTTTCATCAAACTCGTCGCCGACGCCGGCACCGGCCGCATCCACGGCATCACCGCCGTCGCCAAGGATGCTGGCGAGATCGCCGCCGCCGCGGTCTACATCCTCGACGCCGCGATGACCGTCGACCAGGTCGCCGGGTCCTGGGCCCCGTATCTGACCATGGCCGAAGGCATCAAAATCGCCGCCCAGTCCTTCAGCGCCGATATGTCCCGACTGTCCTGCTGCGCATCCTGACGCATGGCTCACTCGAAAGGTTCCTGATGCCCAATTTCCTTGACCGCCTGACCATTCCGGAAGAGTCCGGGCTCGACCCGACGATGCTGGTGCCGTTGCTGCGGCTGCTCGCCGCCGGCGAGCCGGTCACCGTGGAGGCGCTCGCCGCGGCCGTCGGCCTCCCGGTTGACGAGGTGACCCGGCGTCTGGCCGCGGTACCCGACACCGAATACGACGAGCAGGGCCGCATCGTCGGCCAGGGCCTGACCCTGCGCCCGACCCGCCACCGATTCACCGTGGCCGGCCAAGAGCTCTACACCTGGTGCGCCCTGGACACCCTCATCTTTCCCACCATCCTGGACCGGCCCGCCAGCATCGAATCCGAATCACCCGTCAGCGGGCACCCGATCAGGGTCTCGGTCGGCGAAAACGGTGTCACCAGCGTGCAGCCCGAGACCGCGGTGGTCTCGCTGGTCAACCCCGACGACCTCACCTCGATCCGGTCCTCATTCTGCAACCAGGTGCACTACTTCACCTGCGCGCAGGACGCCGCGCCGTGGCTCGCCGAGCACCCCGAAGGTCAGATCGTCAGCGTCGCTGAGGCCCACCAACTCGGCGCAGCCCTGACCACACAAATCCTTACCCAGCTCCATACCCCGCCAACTGCCCACCCCGGCTGCTGCAGCTGACCAGCCGCACCCAACCTGATGAGGAGAAATCAATGAATCAACGTCCACGAAGAAATCCCGTGCTGCTGGGTGCGGCAGCGGTGCTGGTGACGGCCCTGTGTTGCGCCGCGCCAGTCCTGATCGCCGGCGGCGCGCTCGCCGCCGTGTGTGGACTGCTCGAGAATCCATGGGTCATCGGGGCAGCCGTCGCGCTGCTGCTGGCGGCTGTGGTCGCCTTCGCCCGCCGCGGTCAACGCGGCGATCACTGCTGTCCCGCCGACAGCCATTCACCCGCGACGCACACGCTCGACGACCTGACGAAAGGAAGCATCGACAATGTCTGAAACGCGTTCGTTTACACCCCACAGGTGGGCGGGCGTTACGGCTGTGATGCTGGCAGCGGGCGCGCTGACCGCGTGCGGCCAATCGGCCACAACCAGCAATCCGACCTCACCGCCACACGCCAACGCCACAACCCAGGCGACGGCGGCGACACTGACCACGGTGGACGGCAAAACCGTCGAACTGCCCGCTGCCGCCCCGACCGCGATCCTGTTCTTCTCCTACGGGTGCGGCGAATGCGTCGGCGGCGGTAAATCCCTGGCCGCTGCTCGGGCGGCCGTGGAGAAAGCCGGAGGCAGCGCCAAGTTCCTAGCCGTCGACATCGTCCCCACCGAGAAACCCGCCGATGTTCGCCACTTCCTGGACCAGATCGGCGGCACCAGCCTGCCCGCGGTCGTCGATACTAACGGGGCCCTGACCAGCCGCTACCAGGTGACCGCGCCGACCACCGCCCTCGTCATCGACCCGTCCGGGCAGATCAGCTACCGCGGCCACGCCCCGTCCCAGGATCAGATCCTGGCCGCCCTCGGCAGCAGCGCCGCACGGTGAACCTGCTCGCGCTCGCGTTTACCGCTGGCATGCTCGCCCCGGTCAACCCCTGCGGGTTCGCGCTGCTACCGGCGTGGATCACCGGCACCATCGCCACCGGCGGCACCGATGCGGTGCTCGTGCGGCTGGCCCGGGCACTGCGCACCGGGGCCGTCCTGACCATCGGGTTCACCGGCACCCTCACCCTCGCCGGTATCGCGATCAGTGCCGGTGCCCGGACCCTGGTGACGGCTGCTCCCTGGCTCGGGATCACGATCGGGCTCACCCTGGCCATCTTGGGCGGCTTCATGCTCACCGGCCGCACCATCGGTCTGCGTATGCCTGCCCGGACGCGTCATCGGCCGGACTCCCCAACAGCCGGTGGTGTGCTCGCGGCCGGAATCGGCTACGCCCTGGCGTCACTGTCCTGCACCTTCGGGGTACTGCTCGCGGTGATCGCCCAGGCCCAGGCCACCAGCGGATGGGGCGGTCTGCTGGCAGTGTTCACCGCATACACAGCCGGTGCCGCCACCATCTTGATGCTGGTCAGCGTCGGCACCGCCATCGCCGGCACGGCCCTGACCCGGCATCTGGGTATCCTCGCCCGCCACGGGACCCGCGTCACCGCCGCAGCCGATGGCCTGCAGCGCCGAGTTGGACAGCCCGATGGCGTCCGCGCCCAGTGCCAGCGCCTTGACCATGTCGGCGGCGGTGCGAATCCCGCCGGTGACCGCGAGGGTCACGTGGTCGGCCGCGGCTGCGGTGAGGTGTCGTCGGGCCCTGGCGAGGGCCGGGATCGTCGGCACGGAGATGTTGTCGCGGAACAGGGTTGGCGCGGCACCGGTGCCGCCGCCGCGGCCGTCGAGGATGAGGTAGTCGACACCGATCTCCAGGGCCGCGTCGATATCGCGCTCGATCCGCTGGGCGCTCATCTTGTATCCGATGGGGATGCCGCCGGAGACCTCCCGGACCTGAGCGGTGAAATCCCGGAGCTGGTCGAGCGACGTCCAGTCGGGGAACGTGGCGGGAGAGATGGCGGCGGTGCCCTCCGGCAGCCCGCGCACCTCGGCGATCTTGCCGATCACCTTGCTGCCCGGCAGGTGCCCGCCGGTCCCGGTCTTCGCGCCCTGCCCGCCCTTGAAGTGGAACGCCTGCACCTTCTGCAGATGCTCGAAGCTCCAGCCGAAGCGAGCCGAGGCGAGTTCGTAGAAGTACCGCGAATTGTGTTGCTGCTCTTCGGGAAGCATGCCGCCTTCGCCGGAGCAGATCCCGGTACCCGCCAGTTGCGCGCCTGCCGACAGGGCGATCTTGGCCTCTTCCGAGAGCGCACCGAAGCTCATATCGCTGACGAACAGCGGGATGTCGAGCACCAGGGGACGTGCGGCCGCGGGGCCGATCACGGTTTCGGTGGCGACCGGCTCGTCCTCCAGCAGTGGCATCCGCGCCAACTGTCCGGTGACGAGCTGGATGGACTCCCACTTCGGCAGTTGGTCCCGTGGCACGCCCATGGCGGCCATCGGCCCGTGGTGGCCGACCCTGTCGAGGCCGTGGGCCGCTAGTTCGTGGATCTGCGTGACGAACGGTTCCTCGGGGGAGTCGGCCGGTTTGATCCAGCGGCCCTGGAAGCCGTCGTCGGGGTAGGTCGTCGGGTCGCTGCGGGTGAACTCCGAGACCGCCGACTCGTCGAGGTAGACCTCGTCGTCCGACACCCGGGCGGGGAACTTGGTCAGCGCCGCCGCGGGGTTGACGGGTGACACGCCGGACTCGGCGTCGTAGCGCCAGCCGTGCACCCCGCAGACGAGGTGATCGCCGTCGACGCGGCCGTCGCTCAGCAGTGCGCCGCGATGGCCGCACCGACCGTGCAGAGCGGACACGTCGTCGCCCCGGCGGATGAGAACGATGTCCACGCCACCGACGGTGACGGGATGCGGGCGGTCGGGTGTCAGGTCGTCGAGCGACGCGACTCGGAGGGCGTTGGCCAAGGCGATCTCCACGTAGCCAACGTACCGACCATTACATGAACGTTCAAGTAAGCCTACCCTGACCAGGCATCCCGTGAATGCGAAATCCCAATGCGCACAGCGGTTATTCTGAATAGCGCGGACTATATGCGAATCTTCTGCGCGGATTAATTTATCGATTGCGGCGGGATAAAGTGCAGGCGTGCGCAATTAATCAAGCGCGGTACAAATCCGATGCGCACTTCGCGGAACCGCGACTCACGAACCCTGCGGAAGGCTCGACCGATGACGACAGTTGCATTCCTGGGCCTCGGCAACATGGGCGGCCCCATGGCGGCGAACCTGCTGGCGGCGGGCTACACCGTTCGCGGCTTCGACCCGCTGTCCGCAGCGCGCGACGCGGCGGAACGCAACGGTGCCGCGGTCTTCACGGCGGGCGCCGATGCCGTCGCAGGTGCAGACGTCGTGATCACGTCGCTGCCCAACGGTGCCGTGGTGCACGCCTGCTATGCCGAGGCGTTGCCCGTTGCGAAACCGGGGGCGCTGTTCATCGACACATCGACGATCTCGGTGGCCGATGCGCGCGAGATCAACAGCAGCGCAGAGGAACTGGGCATGGAACAGATCGACGCGCCGGTGTCCGGCGGCGTCAACGGGGCGACTGCTGGCACGCTGGCCTTCATGGTCGGAGGGCGGGAAGCCGCCGTCGAACGAGCCCGCCCGATCCTGGAGCCCATGGCGGGCAAGATCATTCACACGGGGCAGTCGGGCACGGGTCAGGCCGCCAAGCTGTGCAACAACATGATGCTGGGTGTTCAACAGATCGCTGTCGGTGAGGCGTTCGTACTCGCCGAGAAGTTGGGCCTCTCGGCACAGTCCCTGTACGACGTGGTCACCGGTGCGACCAGCAACTGCTGGTCGGTCGAAATCAACTGCCCCGTACCCGGTCCGGTGCCGACGTCGCCGGCCAACAGTGAGTTCAAGCCCGGCTTCGCGACCGCGCTGATGCACAAGGATCTGGGCTTGGCCATGGCTGCGGTGGCCACGGCCGGCACGCGGGCACCCCTGGGGAGCCTGGCGGCGGAGATCTACCTGCAGTTCAACGAAGACAACGCGCACAAGGACTTCAGCGCCGTGATCGAGCTCATGCGCTGAGGCGCCGCCCACGTGGCAGCGCAGTGAAACCACTGAGAAGTGAAGATTTCCACGGTATTTCAGCCGTGGGTCGAGACGAGAGGACACACGCACTCATGACGATGAACATCTCACGCGACGAGGATCGGCCGGCGGGACCCGCGCCTGCGGAGAACTTCACGGGCGACGCGATGATCAAGCCGTTGTTCCAGGCCAGCGAGGCGAGCAACACGGTCGCTAGTCAGGTGACATTCCCCCCGTCGGCTCGCAACGCATGGCATTCGCACCCGGCGGGTCAGGCCCTCGTGGTGACGGCGGGCAGCGGTTGGGTGCAGGAATGGGGCGGCCCGAAGCAGGAGGTCACCGTCGGTGACGTCATCTGGACGGCGCCGGGTGTCAAGCACTGGCACGGCGCCACGTCGTCGGAGACCATGACCCACATCGCGATTCAGGACAGCGTCGAGGGCGTCACGGTCGACTGGTTCGACAAGGTCGACGACGAGGACTACCTGCGGTAGTTCCGCGAGACAACCGGCAACCCGCGCGACACCAATCATTGAGGAGTTTCGGAATGTACTCATTGTTCGTCACCGTCGATGTCCAGCCCGACAAGATCGACGAATTCGTGGCCGCCATTTCGGCGAACGCGGCGTCCTCGGTTCGCGATGAGCCGGGCTGCCTCAGGTTCGACGTGCACCGTGACGTGGAGACGCCGACGAGGTACTACTTCTACGAGGTCTACACCGACGAGGACGCGTTCCGCACCGGCCATCTGGGATCCGCCCATTTCGCACGGTGGCAGGCGGCCTCCGACGTCGTGCTGATCGAGGGGAGCCAGCGGATCGTCTTCGCCGACGTACTCCACTACGGCGCGGCCACGGTCTGACCGGCCGCGCCGTAGCGGGGGGCTACGCCGAGGCCTGCGAGTCGGCGGTCCGAGCCATCTCATCGGCGATCTCGGACATCGAGAGGTACAGCGACGTGCAGTCGAGTTCGCCGAAGCCGTTGTTCATCGCATCCGCGTAGGCGGCCAGCGCCGTCTCCGTCACCGTGGCCGGCGTCGCGGTCTGCTTGGCCGCTTCCACCGCCAGTGCCAGATCCTTCACCATGAGCTTTGTCATGAACCCCGCCGCGTACCCGTCTGAGCTCGGCGCCGTGGCGACGATTCCGGGTGCGGGGAACAGGGTGCGAATCACCCAGCTGTCACACGTCGAGGTCGTCGCGATCTCGAAGAAGACGCTCGGATCGAGCCCGATGCGCTGGGCCAGCAGGATGCCCTCGCACGTCGCAGCTGTGCTGACGCCCATGATCATGTTGTTCACGATCTTGGCGGCTTGACCGGTGCCGGCACCTCCGGCGGAGATGACGCGGCCGGACATCGGCTCCAGGATGGGCATGACGGCCTCGAGCGTGTCCTTGTCTCCGCCGACCATGAACGTCAGCGTTGCGGCCTCTGCGCCCTTCACGCCACCGGAGACCGGCGCATCCAGGAAGCGCAGCTGATGGGCGGCGGCGTCCTCGGCGAGCAGGCGCGCCGTGGCGACGTCGATAGTCGAACTGTCGACGACGATCGTGCCGGGCCGCAGCGAGGCGAACAGTCCGTCGGCACCGAGGTACACCGAGCGGACATCGGCGGCGGTCGGCAGCATGGAGAAGATCACCTCGGCGCCGTTGGCCGCCTCGAGGGTCTCCGATACGGCGAACCCGGCCGCGCGGGCGCGCTCGGCGGCCGCCGCGTAGTTCTCGATGCCGAGCACGTCGTGGCCGGCGGCCTTCAAGTGCGAGGCCATCGGCAATCCCATTCTGCCGAGACCGATCCATGCAATCTGCGTCATGTTCCATTCCTTGCTGCGACATCTTACAACGGCATGATCGTGATGCCGTTCGAGATCGTTTAAATGAACTGAAATTTGTCGTGCATATAAACTTCTACCGGAGGCGCGATCGACAGCGCAAGACGTTTCTCGGTGCGGATAATAGTCGCATAATGCATGGTAGGGAATGCATCGTTCAGCTGTACCGACGGGGAATGTCGCCGTTGAATTATTCAGAATTCTTATTCAGGGTGAGCCTTTTCGCTGACACCCGTAAACGGCGTCGAGGCACCGCCGGGGCTCTGCGCCCCGACGATGCCCCGCACCGTCCCTGCTAACGGGTTCAGCGGTCGCCCGCGGCTCCATGTACCTCGGGCAGCGGCTCAGCCGCAGTGAGTGCCTCGACGCGGTCGCGTTCGGCCTTGTCCCAGGTGTCCCGCGTCAGCACCACGCCGAGCAGGCCGATCGCGCCGAACACGAGGTAGAGGACGGCCACACCGCTCCAGCCGAAGGCGACAGCCAGCGCGCCGGGTTTGCGCGGCTCCGACATGGGCCAGACCGGGTGGGTGTTAGCGCGGTCACGGAGCCGGCCTTGCCGATTCAGACCGGGCGTCTGCTGCGAGGTAGGCCGTCCACCACCAGCTCGTAGGCA
>Ga0172382_10003312_pt1 | contig 25665 bp, 22 predicted proteins | sample Leawel138RmetaG_FD_122245 | JGI IMG/M metagenome (GOLD analysis project Ga0172382, IMG submission 122245) | Leachate microbial communities from a municipal landfill in Southern Ontario, Canada - Leachate well 138R metaG | ecosystem: Engineered > Solid waste > Landfill > Unclassified | place...
CGATGGCGAGCACATCCGCGCCATCGTGCGTTCCTACGACATCAATGAAATGTTGGGCACCAAGACACGGGCGCTCATGCAGCGCGAGCAGGGGCGCGATCTGTTCGACCTCTTCCATGCCTGGCAGCTCAGCGAGGCCAGGACCACGCCCTATCCGGTGGACGGCGCCAAGGCCATGGAAGCCTTCGCCTGGTATCTGGACAAGGAAGGAACCCACATGGGCCGCGACGAGGCCAACGCACTGCTCGATGTCAGACTGCGCAAAGCGGCCTTCCGTCGGGACATGGACACGCTGCTACGGCCGGGATTGCCGAAGTTCGACGTGGATGAGGGGGCAACGGTTGTACGAGATGCTTTTCTCAGGCATCTGAAGCCATAGGCCGAACTATCGGCATAGAGGCCGGTCCTCCCGGACCGGACCTCTGCCACACCACCCGGCATCGCCGCACCAGCCGCAACACGGCCTTATCGTCGATTCGTCTGGGCAACCGATCCATCAGGATATCGTGATCGACCCGGTCGAAGAATTTCTCCAGATCCACGTCTACAACGACCCGGTATCCCCGACGAGTGCCGCCGACTTCCAGCGACGCACAACGACAGCCACTGCCGTTGGGGGTAGACGGCGAGCGAACGCGGCGAGGTACTCGCCGACCGTCTGGATCAGCACCCCGCCCGTAAGCTCGGGCTGGTTCATATGCGAACCAAAGTCGCGCAGATCACCGGTCAGCAGATGCGTGGCCTTCGATGCATGGGCCGCAGCCCAGATCGGCAGATCCTTGGCAGGCAGATCGAGCCGCAACCGTGCTGCCGCCGGTTGCGCAACCACCTGCAAGTTCGTCACCAGCGCCGCCAGGTCATCGGCTGCGCGCGGCAGTTTGGCGACCAGGTTGCGGCGGGCCTCCTCGATGGCATAGGCGCTCGACAGCAGACGCCAGGGTGAGGCAGCGCCACGGCTTTGCTGCACCTGGAACAGGAACGCCGCCTTGCCCTGCGGCCGATGTGCGGCAGTGAACAGGACGCTGGCATCGAGAAACAGGCTATCCACGCCGCTTCCGGCGTTGCCCTCGAGCCGGTTCGTGCAGGTCTGCCCTCACCAGCAAGGCCTCCCGCTCTCCGGGCTGGAACTCGTCGGCGCGAGCCCATTGCCGTACCTCCGCATCGGACCAGACCTCGGTTTCGACCACCATGGCCAGGGTCAGCACGATGCGACCGTCCCTCTGCTCCGCCGTGACAATGGCATTGCCATCAAGCCCCAGTGCCTGACGCATGGCGGCAGGCAGCGTGATCTGCCCTTTGCTCGATACGAATAGATTTTCTTTCTTCTTGGCCATCAGCTCCTGGCGCGGCGTGCCGCCTCAGCGCTCATCCGGAATCGCCCGCCTGCGGCCGTACTGGCGCGGTTCCTGTTGAATGGCTGGGAGGGCGCACTGCTGCGGATGCGTGTGGAGCAAAACGATACGCCGCTGAATGAATTCACCGCGGTGGTCTTCGGATCGCTGCTTGCTTGAACCACGGGGGAGAGAGAATGATGGATCCCCCGGGATCGCTCTGCACTGAAGATGCCGCGTCCTGCTCCACGTGAGCAGGATCTGGCCGGCAAGGCCCGTGGCGTTCCCATGTCCCGTAACATCGCCCTTCGGAAGGGACCTTGAAGACTGCCGATGGCAAGCTGCCGGCAGCGGGAGGAACCCGCTGTATCGTCCGCCAATGATCTGTGAGAGGTAGGCCAGTGCGAAAGCCTTCGGGCCAGCGCCCCCGAGGCGTCACCTTGTCCGATGTGGCCCTGGCTGCAGGCGTTGCCAGATCGACGGCTTCTCGCGTGCTCAGCGGCACCGCGTCGCGGATCGCCGCAGACACCCGCGCCCGCGTCGTGCAGTGCGCCCAGACCCTCGGCTATTCGCCCAATCCGATGGCCAGGGGCCTGCGCACCGCACGCTCCTACACCATCGGCATCGGCATCCCCCAACTCGAGAATCCGGTGTTCTCGGAGATGATCCGGGGAGCGGTCAGGGCTGCCCGCGAGCTCGGCTACTGGGTGCTCATCACCTACTACAACGAGTCCGGCTCGGAGTCATCCGAGGCCTCCGGGTACGAGCATCTGGCCCGGGTGAACCAGGTGGACGGGCTGATCGTCGCCACGATGGAGGACGACACCCCGCTGGCCCAGACCCTGGAACGCATTTCGCTGCCGTTCGTGGTGCTCAATCGCAAGCTGAAATCGGTAGCCAACCACGTGGCCTGCGACAGCTACGCCGCCGCCCGGATCGCCACCGAGCATCTGCTTTCGCTGGGACACGTCCGGATCGCCCACCTGGGGGGACGTGCTGCGGGCTTCAACAGCAGCCGCCGGCTGGCAGGCTACCGGGAGGCGCTGGAAAGGCACGGCATCGCGTTCGACCCCGAACTCGTGATTCATGCCGGATACAGTGCGGAGGGCGGCTCCAGCGCCATGCGGGAACTGCTCGAGCGCAATACCGGCGCCACCGGCCTCGTCGCCGCCACGACGGTGGTGGCCGCCGGCGCGCTGAGCGTGCTGCACGCGGCCGGCGTCCGGGTGCCGGAGGCCTTCTCCATCGTGGGCATCCAGGACGTCGCGCTGGCCAGCATGCTGTTCCCCACCCTGACCGCGGTGCGCATGCCTCTCGAGGAAATGGGCGAGCGCGGCGTCCGGGGTCTGGTCGGCCTCATCAACGGCGACTGCGATCAGGTCGCGGCAATCCTTCCGCCAGTGGGATTGATCGTGCGTGAGTCGAGTGCCCCGCCTGCGGCCCCGCCCGGCCGACACTGACCGAAGACCGATGGCCACACCGGGTTGTTGACAGCCCGGTGTGATGCGCCGAGAATGGCTTCTCGATTGCGCAATCGATTGCGCAACGCAATATCAGAAAGCGCAATCGATTGTTCATCCGTATCACTGCGAGATCCAGGCATACGCCGGCTGCCCCGAGGAGAGCATGACTGCAACCACGTCGCCCCCGAACATCCTGCTCGTCATGGTGGACGAACTCGCCCCCCAGGCCACGCCCATCCATGGCCATCCGATCGTGCAGGCTCCCCACCTGGCGCGTCTGGCGACGCAGAGCGTGGTTTTCGACAACGCGTACACCAACTCCCCACTGTGCGCGCCTGCGCGGGCGGTGATGCTCACGGGACAGCTGGCGCCGTCCATCGGTGCCTGGGACAACGCCTCGGAGCTGCCGGCTTCCATCCCGACCCTCGCCCACTACCTGCGGCACCTGGGCTACGAAACCAGCCTGTGCGGGAAGATGCATTTCATCGGGCCGGACCAGCTCCATGGTTACGAGGAACGGCTGACTACCGATATCTACCCCGCCAATTTCGCGTGGACGGCGAACTGGTCCCTGCCGGCGGATGCGCCCAATCCGGCCGGCATCTCGATGCGCCCGGTGGTCGAGGCCGGACCTTGCGTGCGGAACATGCAGATCGACTACGACGACGAGGTCGAATACGAAGCAGCCAGGAAGCTGTATGACCTGGCGCGCCGCGGCGAAGGCGCGCGGCCGTTCTTCCTCACGGTTTCGTTCACGCAGCCGCACCCGCCATTCGTCACGGATCAGCGGAACTGGGATCGCTACGCGAACGAAGAAATCGATCTGCCGCGGGTGCCCCCCATTCCCCTGGCCGAACTGGACGTGGCCAGCCGCAGCCTCTACTACAACCACCGCCGCGACCGGTACACGATCACCGACGACCATGTGCGCAACGCCCGGCGCGCCTACTACGGAATGATCAGTTGCGTGGACGAGAAGCTCGGCCATCTGCTGGCAGTCCTCGAGGAGACCGGGCAAGCCGACAACACCGTCGTCGTGTTCACCTCCGACCACGGCGAGATGCTGGGCGAGCGGGGCATGTGGCTCAAGATGACCATGTTCGAATACGCGGTCCGCATACCGCTGGTGATCCGGTATCCGGGCCGGATGGCGGCACGCCGGGTGGCCCGGAACGTGTCGCTCGTCGATCTGCTGCCCACGCTTCTCGATATCGCCAGCGATGGCCACCCGCCGCAGTTGGCGGACCGCTGCGATGGCCGGTCGATGCGCCGCCTGCTGCTGACCGGGGCGGATGCCGGCTGGCCGGACACCGTCATCTCCGACTTCAGTGCCGGCGGCGTGCCAGGCCCGATCCGCATGGTCAAGCGCGGGGCGCACAAGTACATCCACCTGGCGGGACGCGATTCGCTGCTGTTCGACCTGGACAGCGATCCGGACGAACTGACCAACCTGGCGGGAACCGCTGCCGCCGGTCAGCTCGAAGCGGAACTCAGCGCCATCGCATTCGCCGGCTACGACCCGATCGACGTCGAGCGCCAGGTGCGCGCAAGCCAGCGGCGAAGGTTGTTCATCAAGGGCGTGGACGAGCAATCGGCCATGGCCGGCAACTGGAGCTTCGTCGCCCGGCCGGGTGACGACGCAAGGTTCGTGCGCGGCAGCGGCCTGGCGGGCGGCGAGCATGCCACGAAGGCACGTGCCAGGTACCCCTACGTCGAACCTGCCAGGGAAACCCCGCCGCCAGGGAAGGCCTGAACGGGCTCCCCGGAAAGTGCAATCAGCGATCGCCGTCGCGTGCGCCAGGGCGATCGCGACCACCCGTGCCCCCCGTGCGCACTCATGAAGCGGCCCAGCCGCAACGGTGCTTCCAGGCACCGGCCGTCTCTCAGAGACACCCGACCAAGGAGACTCGAATGAACGCCTCATCCACCCTTCGGCGCCTGCTGGGCAGTACCTTGTGCACGCTGGCGCTGGCCGTTCCAGGCCCCGCAGCCGCGCAGAACTGGCCCGAGCGGGCAATCACCATCGTGATGCCCTACGCGGCTGGCGGAGCCACGGACGTCGCCGTCAGAGACATCGCCCGAACGATGTCCGACATCCTCGGCCAGCCGATCGTCATCGACAACAAGCCCGGCGGCGGAGCCACCATCGGAGCGCAGGCAGTCGCGCGCGCCAAGCCGGATGGCTACACCCTGCTCACCGGCGTCGTTGCCAACATGGTCACCAATCCGCTGCTGATGCCCGCGGTGCCCTACGATCCGCTGAAGGCGTTCTCGGCGGTGTCCCTGCTCAGCGCCAATCCGCTGATCCTCGTCGCCTCGAAGCAATCCGGCATCAACTCGCTGGACGAGGCCATCAGCTTCGCCCGGGCCAATCCCGGTTCGCTTGCGATCGCGTCATACGGGAACGGGACGCCTTCGCACCTGGCTATCGAGCTTCTGCAGACCACGGCGAAAATCGAGGTCACCCATGTCCCCTACAATGGCTCGGCGGCAGCGGCCCTGGACGTGCTGGGCGGACGGATCCCCTTGTTGATGGACATCCTGCCCGCGCAGTTGACCAACCTGGAAAGCGGCCGGGTCGTGGGCCTGGCGCTCGGGCAGGCAAACCGTTCCGAGCTGGCCCCTCAGGTGCCCACCTTCGATGAAGTGGGCCTGAAGAAATTCGAGGCGACCACCTGGTTCGGTCTGCTCGCCCCGGCGGGCACGCCTTCCGACGTGATCGCCAGGCTGAACGCGGCGGTCCGGCAAGCCCTGTCGGACCCGGCCCTGCGCAAGTCCATGATGACTCGCGGTACGGTACCGAGTCCGACGACGGCCGAGGAATTCCGGGATTTCATCCAGCGCGACTATGACAAGTGGGGCACCGTGATCACGAACTCGGGGATCAAGCTCAAATGAATCGCCCAGCCGACATCGGAAACGCAACGCCGGCTGCCGAGGCATTCCGGGGGAGCATCGGGCGAACCTATCGGGAATCGACACCAGACTGGCCCCGGCCGGCGCAGGCTCCCGAAGGTGCGCCCAACATCGTGCTGCTGGTGCTCGATGACGTGGGGTTCGCGCATCTCGGTTGCTACGGATCGGACATCCGGACACCGCGTATCGATGCACTGGCCGCGAAAGGCCTGCGATACACGAACTTCCATACCACGGCCATGTGTTCACCGACCCGGGCATCGCTGCTGACCGGCCGGCAGCATCATGCGACGGGCATGGGCACGATCGTCGAATGGTGCACGGGCTATCCCGGCTATCAGGGGCAAGTCACCCGCCGAACGGCCACGCTGGCGGAAATGCTGCGACCTCATGGCTACAACAACCATGCGATCGGAAAGTGGCACCTGATGCGCATGACCGACGCCACCGCCGCCGGGCCTTTCGACTACTGGCCGCTGGCGAGGGGCTTCGATCGCTACTACGGATTCCTCAGCTCGCTGTCCGATCACTGGAACCCCGAGCTCTTCTGCGACAACCACCCGATCAGCAAGCCCCGCCGAAAGGACTACCATCTGAGCGAAGACCTCATCGACAAGACGATCGAGTTCATTCGCGACCAGCAATGCGCGGCGCCCGGAAAGCCTTTCTTCAGTTACGTGGCGCTCGGCGCCTGCCACTCTCCCCACCATGTTCCGGCACGCTACATCGAGCGCTATCGCGGACGGTTCGACGATGGCTGGGATGCCGCCCGGATACGTTGGTTCGAGCGGCAGAAAATGCTCGGCGTCATCCCTGACGGCACCCGGTTGACCGAACGCAATCCGGAAGTGAAGGCATGGGCGGAACTGAGCGGCGACGAGCAGCGGGTGGCCGCCCGGATGCAGGAGGTCTTCGCAGGCTTTCTCGAGCATACCGACGAGCAGGTCGGCCGGCTGGTCGATTATCTCGACGAAATCGGCGTTCTGGACAACACCTTGTTCATGGTCCTGTCGGACAACGGCGCCAGTGACGAAGGCGGGGCGCTGGGCAACGTCAACATCCGCAAGCACTACGCCTTCGTCGACGAGCCTTTCGAGGAACTGCTGGCGAACATCGACAGGCTGGGCAGCGAGTACACGTACAACCACTACCCCAGCGGCTGGGGCTATGCAGGCAACACGCCGCTGAAGTGGTTCAAGATGGATACGCATGGCGGCGGCATCCGCGATCCCCTGATCGTGCACTGGCCGGCCGGGATCCGCGCCCGGGGCGAACTGCGGCATCAGTATCACCACTGCGTCGACGTGGTGCCGACGATCCTGGATGTGCTGGCCGTCGAGGCCCCCACCGAGCATGCCGGTCTCGAACAGATACCGGTGCACGGGGTCAGCATGGCCTACACCTTCGAAGACGCCGGCGCCCCCACCCGAAAGTCGGTGCAGTATTTCGAGATGCTGGGCGACCGCGGTATCTGGTGCGATGGCTGGAAGGCCGTGGCCCGCCACGAGAAGGGCACGGACTTCGACCAGGACCGCTGGGAGCTGTATCACGTCGAAGAGGATTTCTCCGAGAGCGTGGACCTGGCCGACCAGCATCCGGAGAAGCTGCGCGAACTGATCGACCTGTGGTGGTCCGAGGCGGAACGCCATCAGGTGCTGCCCCTGGACGATCGGGATCGGGAAAGGACGGCGGCCAGCCTGCGTGCCACCAGCCGCTCCCGCTATGTCTATCGAGCCGGAATGAGCCGCGTGGACCGTTTGTCGGCGCCCAACGTGGCAAACAGGTCGTATCGCCTTTCGGCCCGCATCGGCGTGCCCGAAGCCGGTGCTGAAGGCGTGCTGCTTGCGGCCGGCGGGCGTTTCGGCGGATACGTGCTGTTCGTCGAAGCCGGCCATCTGGTCCACGAGTACAACTGCGGCGGGGATCGTCGCCTCGTCGTGCGCTCGCCCGATGCCCTGGCTGCCGGTGAGCGCAGCGTCGGCTTCGAGTTCCGCAAGCAAGGGCCCTTGCGCGGCGTGGGCGATCTGATCATCGACGGGCAGGTGGTCGCCTCGATCGAGATGGCGGGCATGTGGCCGCTGCTGCCGAATGCCACCGGCGTGCATTGCGGCCGGGACGACGGCAGTCCGGTCAGCGAACGCTACGCCTGCCCTTTCGAGTTCACCGGAACGATCAGGGAAGTGGTCGTGGAACTCGACGATGACCAGGAGCTGGATTTCCTGAAGGAGTACATCGCGGCCCTGGCCGACGACTGACCGGGCGCCACGGCCGTTTCCCGGCGCAGCGAACCAAGGATCCGGAATTGAGGCACGAATCACAGGATGTGATCCTCTGCATCGACGAGGGCACGTCCGGCACCCGGGCGGCTCTGGTCGATGCCCAAGGCGTCGTCCGTTGCGAAGCCTACGAAGCGCTGCGCATCGATGCGCCGCGGCCCGGTACGGTCGAGCAGGACGCTCACGAGATTCTCGACAAGACCCTGGCGGTCTGCCGGGCGAGCATCGCCGGCGCACGGCGGGAAAACAAGCGCATCCGCGCCCTGGGCATCTCGACGCAGCGCAGCTCGGCCGTTCTGTGGGATGCCCGGACCGGACGCGCGCTCGTGCCCGTCATGGTCTGGCAGGACACCCGCTACGCGGATGAGCTCGCCGAGCTGGCGCGGTCCTGGGACGAGGCCCTGGTCGGGCGAACGGGCCGGCCGGCCGGCGCCCGCTCGCCTTATCTCTGGGCCGCGCGTCACCTTCGGGAAACGAAGATCGTGGCCGAGGCGTTCGAAAGGCGCCGGCTGCGCTTCGGCACGATCGACAGCTGGTTGCTGTGGCATTTGTCGACGCAAGGCGTCGTCGTGACCACGCCGACCAATGCCTGCTCGTCGGGCGCCTATCTGATGTCGTCGCACGCCTACTACGAAGACTGGATCGCGGCCCTCGGCTTTCCCCGCGAGCTGCTTCCCGAACTGCGCGAGGATGCCAGCGACCTGGGCAGGACGAAAAAAGCCTTGCTGGACATCGACGTGCCGATCCTGGCGTGCATGGGCGACCAGCACGCCGGGGCGATCGGCCTCGGATGCATCGACCGCTCGCAGGCCCTTTGCGTGCATGGCACCGGCAGCTTCCTGAACGTGATCACCGGCCCTGAAATGATCACCGGCCCTGAAGGCCAGGCGCCGGACGAAGCCCGCGGTGGCACGCTGAGGGTGGTGGCCCGCCGGGCACGAGGCCTTTCGCACTTCGCCGTCGAAAGCTCGGTGCCAGCGACCGGCGCCGCTTTGAACTGGCTCTGCGAGCGCTTGCGCTGGTTCGACGATGCCTCGCAGATCGACGCCCTGGCATCCACCGTGCGTTCGGCCGGCGGAGTCGTCTTCATCCCCGCGCTCACCGGGCTTCGGGCGCCCCGCCTGGCGCCGGCTGCCCGCGCCTCGCTGAGCGGAATCGCCATGTCCACCGAGCGCGCCGAACTCGCGTTCGCCATTCTCGAGGGCATCGCGCATTCCGCGGCGACCTGTCTGGAGCTCAGCGAGGCCACCGCCGGCATCGAGGTCGAGGAACTGGTGGTCGGCGGCGGCTTGACCGCCAGCGCGAGCCTGCTGCAGATGCAGGCCAACGTCACGGGTTTGCCGATCCGCACGGTGCGCGGCTCCGACACCGCGAGTCTGCGCGGCGTGGCGTTAATGGTCGGCTCGTCGGGCCTGTTCTGGGATTCGCTGGGAGCGGCACTGACCGTCCTGACCACCGACGCCGTGTTCGAGCCGGCCATGTCCGAGGATGCCCGCATGGCCTGTCGCCGCCGCTGGACGGCCAGAGTCGATGACGAGCTTCGCCACGCCGGCGACGCCGCAGCGACGACATCGGCAAAGGAGACCAGGGCATGCTGAGATTTCCCTCCGGATGGCCGCGAAAGCATGGCGCGGGCGAGAGCGCCACGGAGCCGCTGCGGATCGACCGTCAGACGAATGTGCAAAGGCTTGCGGACGAAAGCTTCGACATCGTGATCATCGGCGGCGGGGTGACCGGCGCCTATTCGGCCCTGGACGCCAGCGTGCGCGGCTACCGCGTGGCGCTGGTGGAGAAAGAAGACTTCGCGTCCGGAACCTCCTCCAAGTCGTCCAAGATGGTGCACGGCGGTCTGCGCTACATCGAGCAGGGAAACCTGCCGCTGGTCCGACGCTCTCTTCTGGAAAGGCAACGGCTGCGCCGCAATGCCCGGCATCTCGTCCAGCGCCTGCCGTTTCTCTTCCCGGTGCTCGAGCGCGACGGGGTGTTCGACCAGCGGCTGGCCAAGGCCTTCGGCAGCCTGCTGTGGGCTTACGACATGGCGGGCGGCTGGCGCGAAGGCATTCTTCACAAGAAGCTCTCCAAGGCGCAGGTACTGGCCCATTGCCCGACCCTCAGGGACGAACACCTGAGGGGGGGCTACCTGTACTTCGATGCGCGCGTGGACGATGCCCGCCTGACGCTGGACATCGCCCGCACTGCGGCCGCTCACGGGGCCGTCGTCCTCAATCATGCCGAGGCGGTCGAGATCACGCGCAACGCCGGCGGCAAGGTCGACGGCGCCGCCATACGGGTGGACGGACGGGAGATCCATGCCCGAGCGGGCGTGGTGGTCATGGCCACCGGCGTCTGGCTGCGCGACTGGGACGGCCGCGGAAAAGGCGATGAAAAAACCTTCAACGTGCGGCCCGCCAAAGGCGTCCATGTGGCGATTCCATGGACCAGGATCCGCAACGACTGCACGATCACGATACCGGTGCCGGGACGCAGCCGTCGCGCCACGATCACTCGCTGGGGCAACGTGTCCTACCTGGGAACGACCGATGAGGATTACGACGGTGATCTCGGTGACGTCCTCTGCACGCGCGCCGAGCTCGACTTCCTGCTGGAAGGCGCAAACTCGGCACTCAGAACCGGACTGACGGCCCAGGATGTCGTGGGCAGCATCGCCGGCTGCCGTCCCCTCGTGGCGCCGCCCGGCGGCAAGACGCTGGACGTCAAGCGCGACCACCAGATTCGCGTGGCGCCGGACGGTCTGGTGACCATCGTCGGCGGCAAGCTCACCACCGCCCGGCACATGGCGCAACAGACCATCGATGCCGCGCAGAAGGTGCTGAACAAACGCGCCGCGTGTCGAACCGCGTCCATCCCCCTGCTCGGCGCAACGGGCTACGACCCGCAGTCGATCCTTGCTTCGGGCGGGCTTTCGGCCCACCTGGGGGAACGGTATGGAACGGAAGCGCGCTTCGTCAGCGACCTCTTCGAAGAAGATCCCGCGCTGCAACGCCCGATCGTCGACGGCCTTCCCTACATCGAGGCCGAGGTGGTCTACGCGGCGCGACACGAACTGGCGCGTACCGTGGACGACGTGCTGTCCCGGCGTCTTCGCGCACGCCTGATGGCGCGCGATGCCTCGGCCCAGGCAGCCCAGCGCGTAGGCGAGATTCTTCAGGCCGAACTGGGGCTGCCCCCGTCCGAAACGGCGAAGCAGATCGAAGACTATCGCGCCGCCATCACGCATGAAAAACGCATTCTCATGAGCGAGTGAAGACAATGATCAGCAAAGAAGCCATCGACCGAGGCTACAACCGGCGCAACTACGTGGTGGGCGCCCATACCCCGCCGGGGTATGCCAAGGGAATCCCGGCGGTCGACGGGCCGGCCGGCCTGCAGCGTGATCCGGTGCCGGTGGACCCGGCGCAGCTCGAAGCCCTGCGTGGGGTGGCCGACGAGGTCCTGACCGAAACCCCGGACGTGGTGGCGGCCACGCGCGACTGGTGGGCGAGGACGATGATCTCGGAAACCGGCGGCAGGCCGGCAACGCCGCACGCCGTCGTGGTCCGGGTTTCCCGCGTCGAGCAGGTGCAGGCCGTCATGCGCATCGCCGATGCGGCGTCGATCCCGGTGACCGTGTCGGCCGGCCGCAGCAACGTAACGGGTGCGGCGCTGCCGGTGCGGGGCGGCATCGTCCTGGACGTGTGCGCGCTCAACCGACTGATCCGCTTCGACGCCGAGAGCCAGATCGTGGAAGTCGAAGCCGGCATGTTCGGCGACATCTTCGAGGAAACCATCCAGCGCCAGTACCGGATGACCATGGGGCACTGGCCGTCGTCCTTCGGCATCAGCACCGTGGGCGGATGGGTGGCCTGTCGCGGCGCGGGCCAGCTGTCGACCCGCTACGGCAAGATCGAAGACATGGTCTTCGGGATGGACGTGGTGCTCGCCGACGGCAGCCTGATCACGGTGGGCGGCTATTCGCGCGCAGCGCTGGGGCCGGATCTCCAGCAACTGTTCATCGGCTCCGAAGGCACGCTGGGCGTCATCGTCCGCATCCGCTTCAAGCTGCATCGGCTTCCGGACTACGGTCGCGCACTGGCCTATGGCTTCGACAGCTTCGCCATCGGGCTGGAGGCCTGCAGGGAGATCATGCAACGGGGCGCCAACCCGGGAGCATTGCGGCTCTACGACGCGCTGGAGAGTCGCGTGCAGTTCCAGGTGGAGAACACCCACGTCCTCCTGGTTGCCGACGAAGGCCCCGAAGAGATGGTCGATGCGGTCATGTCCGTCTGCGATCGGGTGTGCAAGGAGCTGGGCCGCGAGCTCGATGGCAAAGCCGTCTTCGAGCGCTGGCTGGACACACGCTACCTGACCGGCAAGAGCGCCGAAGGGTTCAGGCCCAGCCCCGGGCTGGTCGCCGACACCCTGGAGATGAGCGGTTGCTGGAGCATCCTGCCCACCGTGTACGACGAGGTGGTGGCGGCGATCGATGCCGTGCCCGGCACCCTGGCGGGATCGGCCCACCAGTCGCACGCCTACGTGGATGGCGCCTGCCTCTACTTCTCCTTGCGAGGCGATGTCGCCGTCGCAGACCGGGCGAACTGGTATCGACAAGCCTGGGATGCCGCCAACGCCGTACTGGTCCGGCATCAAGTGGCCTTGAGCCATCACCACGGCATCGGCTTGCTGCGCGCGCCGTACATGCAGGATTCCCTCGGCACGGCCTTTCCGGTCCTGGCAGCGGTGAAACGCGCGCTCGATCCGAAGAACCTCCTGAATCCGGGGAAACTGGGGCTCAGTGATGAATTGACGGAGTGACATCGGACTGGGCGATGGGCGGGAATTGAACCTGTCGGGGCTGATGCTGTTTGGCCGTAACCCGCTGCGCTGGTGCCCGGCCTTCACGATCAAGGCGGTGGCCTTTCCCGGCACGGTGATCTGGGACACACGCTATCTGGACAGCGAGGACATCAGCGGCACGCTGGCTGAGCAGTTCAAGGGCGCATTCGCCTTTCTCAAGCGCAATCTGCACCGCGTGCAGCGCGGCCAGGGCTTCAACTCGCCGGGTGAGCTGGAGATTCCCGAAACGGCGCTGGAGGAACTGCTGGTCAACGCACTGGTGCATCGCGACTACTTCACCAGCGCCTCGATCCGCATCCTGATGTTCACCGACCGGGTGGAGATCATCAGTCCCGGCCACCTGCCCGACAGCCTCAGTATCGAGGACGTGCGCCAGGGCAAGACCAACCGCCGCAATCCGACGCTCACCGACCATGCCTTCAAGGTGCTGCCCTACCGCGGCCTGGGCAGCGGCATTCCGCGTGCCTTGGAAGAATGGCCGCGCATCGAGCTGATCGATGATGTGCGCGGCAACCAGTTCAGCGCCGTGATTCGGCGACCGGAAGCGGAGTGGGCGAGCGTGACCGGCCAAGTCATCGATCAGGTCACCCCACCAGTCACCGATCAAGTCACCGATCAAGTCACAAGGGAAGTGCTGCGCCTCCTGTCCGTGATGCAGGGTGATCTGTCACGGGCCGAAATACAGGAAGCACTGAATCTTAAGCATCTGCCCCATCTGCGCGACGCCTATCTGAATCCGGCGCTCGGTCAGGGCCTGATCGAAATGACCATCCCCGACAAGCCCCGCAGCCGCCTGCAGAAGTACCGGCTGACCGCCGAGGGGCGCACGCTGCTGCAATCCTTGCGCAAGGAGCCACCGACGTCATGAGCACCTCAAGCCCCACCGAGCCCCGAAGCTCCGCCCCGTCCCCGAGCTACGCCCACGACGCCGGACGGATCAGCGAGCTTGCCGCCGCAATCGCCCGCGGCGAGCTGTCGCCGGTCACGCTGGTCGAGCGCTGCCTGGCGCGCATCGAGGCCGTCGATTCGCAGGTCAAGGCCTGGCGCCGCGTCGACGGCGACCGGGCGCTCGCCGTCGCGCGCGAGCGCGAGGCCGAAGCGCGCAAGGGGCTCCTCCGCGGGCCGCTGCACGGCATCCCTTTCGGGGTCAAGGACGTGATCGACGTCGCGGGGCTCGACACCTTGTGCAACAGCCGCAGCCGGGCGGGCAGCCCACCTGCCCAGACCGATGCCGAGCTGGTCGCGGCGATGAAAGTGGCCGGCGCGATCGTGCTCGGCAAGGTGCACACGACCGAGTTCTCCTATTTCGATCCGCCCCCGACCGGCAATCCGCACGACATCGGTCACACGCCGGGCGGCTCCAGCAGCGGCTCGGCGGCAGCGGTCGCCGCCGGCCAGGTGCCGATCACGCTTGGCACGCAGACGCTGTCGTCACTGAACCGGCCGGCAGCCTATTGCGGGATCGCGGCCTTCAAGCCGAGCACCCGGGCGCTGGCCACCTTCGGCCTGATGCCGCTTGGCCCGAGTTCGGACACCATCGGCTTTTTCGGTGCCACGGTGGCCGACGCCGTCCATGTCTTCGACGCGGTCAGGCCCGCGCACCTGCGGCCGGGCCAGCCACGGGAACCGGGCGTCGACCGGATCGTGTTCCTCGAAGACGAATTGCTGGCCGCCATGGAGCCCGGCACGATGGCGGCCTGCACCGACGCCATGGACCGGCTCGCCGCCCGCGGCGCCAGGGTCGAGACGCGCGCCTCGCCGGTGTCCTTCGTGCGACTCGAACAACTGCAGCAGTCGGTCACCAGCTACGAGATCGGCCGCACGCTACGCCATTTGCTCGAGATCCCGGCCGACCAGGTCGGCGTCAAGCTGCGCGCCGCCATCGAGGCCGGACTGGCCATTTCCGAGAACCGCTATCTGGACGAGCGGGCCGAGATGAACCGGCTGCGCGCCGCCCTCCTCGCAGCCAGCACGGACGTCGACGCCTTCCTGTGGCCGGCGGCGCCGGGCCCGGCTCCCGCAGGCCTCGCCTCCACCGGCGACCCGCGTTTCATCGCGCCGTGGACCGCACTGGGCGGACCGATCATCACCCTGCCGGGCGGCCAGGCTCCCAACGGCCTGCCGCTGGGCTGCCTGCTGGCCGGGAAACCCGGCGGCGACCTCGACCTCGCAGCGCTGGCCGGGCGTGTGTGCTGAGGGCTGTCAAGTCTACGCAGACGTCGACGCTTTTCCGTGGCCGGGCGGTGCAGTGTAGGCTACAGGGAGGGCTCGCGCCGCTGGCAGACCTCGCCGCACCGCGGGCACGGCCTCGTCGACCCGCCCTCTCGAAATCCCACCGGACCGCCTCGTGTTCACGCCATTCATCCAGTTCCTGATCATCGCCAACGTCATCGGCTTCCTGCTGCAGGGCCTGCTCGGCCCGGCGGCGATCTACTGGTTCGCGCTGTGGCCGAGTCCCTGGACGGAGACCTTCGCCGCACCGTGGACGCTGGTCAGCTACAGCTTCCTGCACGGCAGCCTGACCCACCTGCTGTTCAACATGTTCGCGCTGTGGATGTTCGGCAGCGACCTCGAACGCGTCTGGGGCGCGCGCCGGCTCGCCTTCGGCTACTTCCTGGGCGTGGTCATCGGTGCCATTGCGCAGATCGTCGTCGGCGACGCTTTCGGCGGCCGCGGCCTGCCGGTGGTCGGGGCGTCTGCGGGTGTGTTCGCGGTGCTGCTCAGCTATGCGATCGTCTTCCCGTCGCGCACGGTGATGCTGCTGATCCCGCCGATTCCGATGCCGGCGCGGGTGTTCGTCGCGCTGTACGGGGCGCTCGAACTGGTGCTCGGGGTCAGCGGCTCGGCATCGGGCGTTGCGCACTTCGCACACCTGGGCGGCATGCTCGGGGGGTGGATCGCCTACCGGTTCGGCACTTCGGTGGCCCGGTGGAACCGGCGCCGCTGACCGGCCGGGCGCCGCTGACCGGGCCACCGGGCCCGGCTGCCGCGCCCTATCCTTTCAGCGCCGCAGCATGGTGGGCAATGTGCTCGCCGATGAAGCTCGCGATGAAGTAGTAGCTGTGGTCGTAGCCAGGCCGCAGGTTCAGGGTCAGCGGATGGCCGGCCGCTTCGCAGGCAGCCTGCAGCAGTTCGGGGCGCAGCTGGCTTTCCAGGAAGTCGTCGGCCAGTCCCTGGTCGACCCGCAGCGGCAGCCGCTCGCGGGCCGACTTCAGCAGCTCGACCGTGTCGTGCGCCTGCCAGGCCTCGCGGTCGTCACCCAGGTAGGCGCTGAATGCCTTCTGCCCCCAGGGCACCCGGGACGGCGCGACGATGGGCGAGAACGCCGACACGCTGCGGTAGCGGCCGGGTTCGCGCAGCGCGATGCTCAGCGCACCGTGTCCGCCCATCGAGTGTCCGCTGATGGCGCGCGCCTGGCTGGCCGGCAGCGAGGCTTCGATCAGCGCAGGCAGCTCGTCGACCACGTAGTCGTACATGCGATAGTGGCAGGCCCAGGGCTGTCGGGTCGCGTTCACGTAGAAGCCGGCACCCTTGCCCAGATCGTACGCGTCGTCGTCGGCCACCTCGTCACCGCGCGGACTGGTGTCGGGGGCGACGATGATGATTCCGTGCTCGGCCGCATGGTGCTGCGCACCGGCCTTGGTAATGAAATTCTGCTCGGTGCAGGTCAGCCCCGACAGCCAGTACAGCACCGGCAGCTTTGCGCTGTCGGCCTGCGGCGGCAGGTAGACGGCCACCTTCATCGTGCAGCCCAGCACTGGCGACGCGTGCTCGTAGACATCCTGCCAGCCCCCGAAGCTGGCATGGCGTTCGATCCGGTTCATGACGCTCCTCGATTCATGACGACTCCGTTCTCCGGTTCAGTAGTTGATCACCGTGCGGATGGACTTGCCTTCGTGCATCAGATCGAAGGCCTGGTTGATGTCGTCCAGCCCCAGCGTGTGTGTAACGAAGGGGGCCAGGTCGATCTCGCCCTTCATCGCGTCCTCGACCATGCCCGGCAACTGGGAGCGGCCCTTGACGCCGCCGAAGGCGGTGCCCAGCCAGCGGCGGCCGGTCACCAGCTGGAACGGACGGGTGGAGATCTCCTGGCCAGCACCGGCCACGCCGATGATGACGGACTGCCCCCAGCCGCGGTGCGCGCACTCCAGCGCGGCGCGCATCACATCGACATTGCCGATGCACTCGAAGGAGTGATCCACACCCCAGCCGGTCATCTCGACGATCACCTGCTGGATCGGCTTGTCGTGATCCTTCGGATTGATGCATTCGGTTGCGCCGAAGGTGCGCGCGAGATCGAACTTCCCGGGATTGGTATCGACGGCGATGATGCGGCCGGCTTTCGCCTGACGGGCACCCTGGATCACGGCCAGGCCGATGCCGCCCAGGCCGAACACGGCCACGCTGTCGCCGGGCTGCACCTTGGCGGTGTTGTGCACGGCGCCGATGCCGGTGGTCACCCCGCAGCCCAGCAGGCAGACCTGCTGCGGATTGGCCTGGGGATCGATCCTGGCCAGCGAGACTTCGGCCACGACCGTGTACTCGCTGAAGGTCGAGCAGCCCATGTAGTGGTAGACCGGCTGGCCCTTGTACGAGAAACGCGTGCTGCCGTCGGGCATCAGGCCCTTGCCCTGGGTGGCGCGCACGCTGACGCACAGGTTGGTCTTGCCGCTCTTGCAGAACAGGCATTCGCCGCATTCGGCGGTGTACAGCGGAATGACATGGTCACCGGGCTTGACGCTGGTCACCCCTTCGCCGACCTCCACCACGATGCCTGCGCCTTCATGGCCGAGCACGGCCGGAAACACGCCTTCGGGGTCGTCGCCGGACAGCGTGAAGGCATCCGTGTGGCAGACGCCGGTGTGAGTGATCCTGACCAGAACCTCGCCCTTGCGGGGCGGCTCGACATCGAGCTCGACGATTTCAAGCGGCTTGCCTGCCGCGAAGGCAACTGCTGCACGTGATTTCATGACCGGTTCCTCGGGGAGAAAGAAGAAGACCTCAATCCTCGTCGAGCGCCTGGAACTGTGCAACCAGCAGCTCGAGCAGGGCACGCACCGCAGGCAGCTGACCCCGACGCGACGGGTAGACAGCGTGGATGATCTCGCGACGCGGCTCCCAGCCCGGCAGCACGTGGGTCAACTCGCCGCTGGCGAACTCGGCGCGCACCATCATCCGCGGCAACTGGACGACGCCGACACCGGCGAGGGCCGCCTTGCGCAGCGCCGGCATGCTGTCGGTGACCAGCCGTGGCTGGTGACGGACCGTGGCCTGCGCAGCGTCGGGCCCCAGCAGTTGCCAGGCGTGCTCGCCCTGTGACGTACCCATGTCCATGCTCGGCAGGTCGGCCAGATCGGCCGGCGACTGCGGCACCTGTTCGCAACGTTCGAGCAAGGCCGGGCTGGCCACCAGACACTGACCGCGATCGGCGAGCACACGCAGCACCAGGTCGCTGTCCTGAAGCGGCGGCGGCCGGACGCGGATCGCGATGTCGACGCCCTCGCCGATCGGGTCCACGCGCCGGTCGGTGGCCTGCACCTGCAACACCACCTGCGGATAGCGGACCAGAAAGGCCGCAAACATGTCGGCCATCCGCGCTTCGAGCAGTGCCACCGGACAGCTCACACGCACGATGCCGCGCGGCTCGGCCTGGGTCATCGCGATCGCCTCGTCGGCTGCATCGGCCTCGACCAGCATCGCCTTGCAATGGCCATAGTAGGTGCGGCCCGCCTCGGTGACCTTGAAGCGCCGGGTCGATCGCTGGATCAGGCGGGTGCCCAGCCGGGCCTCCAGCAGCGCGATGCGCCGGCTCAACCTGGACTTGGGCATGCCCAGGGCGCGGCCGGCCGGCGCGAAGCCACCGTGATCCACCACCTGGACGAAGTAGTAGAGATCGTTGAGGTCTCTCATCGGCTGGCTCGCGACACTGATGGTGATACGGCTCGTGACGCGGGCCATGCCACGGCTCGCTGTCGCTGTCGTCTTGCTGTTGCCATCGTTCTCGATGCCGCCGCCATCGTTCCATGAATAGAACTCTCAGGCTGAATTATCCCGGATACCCGGATCATCGTTCCTTGAATATCATTTAACCATCGCTGCGGCAAGGCGCAGCAGCCTCTTGGAGATCCGCCATGAAAAAGGTTCTCGGCATCTACAGCGCGCCCCGCCCGCACTGGGTGGGTGATGGCTTCCCCGTGCGTTCGCTGTTCAGCTACACGGGCCTGGGCCGGCGCCTGAGCCCGTTCCTGCTGCTCGACCACGCCACACCGACTCATTTCGAGCCGGCCGAGCGCCCGCGCGGCGTGGGCCAGCATCCGCACCGCGGCTTCGAGACGGTCACCATCGTCTACCAGGGCGAAGTCGCGCATCGCGACTCCACCGGCGCGGGCGGCACGATCGGCCCGGGCGATGTGCAGTGGATGACTGCGGGCGCCGGCATCCTGCACGAGGAGTTCCACTCGCCGGCGTTCACCCGCAGCGGCGGTACCATCGAGATGGTGCAGCTGTGGGTCAACCTGCCGGCCCGCGACAAGATGACCGCGCCCGGCTACCAGACCATTCTGGCCGGGCAGATCCCGCACGTGGACCTGCCGGACGGTGCCGGCCATATCCGGGTCATCGCCGGCGAGTTCGACGGCCAGCGTGGACCGGCGCGCAGCTTCACGCCGATGGACGTGCTGGACCTGCACATCCGCCAGGGGGCCACTGCCAGGCTGCCGACTCGCGACGGCCACACGCTGGCGCTGGTGGTGCTGCACGGCACGGTGCTGGTCAACGGCAACGACATCGCCCGCGAAGGCCAACTCGTGCATCTGGAGCGTTCCGGCAGCGACGTGGAGATCGAGGCCAACAGTGACGCAACCGTGCTGTGGCTGGCCGGGGAGCCCATCGACGAGCCGGTGGTCGGCTACGGCCCCTTCGTGATGAACAACCAGACCGAGATCGTCCAGGCGATCGAGGATTTCAACACCGGCCGCTTCGGCACGATGGCCGCCTGACGGGGCCGGGCCACACACCATCGCGCCGGCTTCGGCCGGCGCACCGGAGGTATCCCATGATCGAACTCATCATCGCCCAGCGCCGCCGCGACCTGGGAGCATTCGAAGTCGGCCGCGTGCTGCCCTTCGCCAAGCGCCGCATGGTCGGGCCCTACATCTTCTTCGACCGCATGGGCCCGAAGCAGATCGCGCCCGGCCTGCCGCCGGAGGCCGACGTGCGCCCTCACCCGCACATCGGCCTGTCGACCATCACCTACCTGTTCGATGGCCAGGTCATGCACCGCGACAGCGTCGGTTCCGAGCAGCCCATCCACCCCGGCGAAGTCAACTGGATGACCGCCGGCAAGGGCATCACGCACTCCGAACGCTTCGAGCACCTGCGCGCCGAAGGCGGCCCGCTCGACGGCATCCAGGCCTGGGTGGCGCTGCCCGACGAACGCGAGGAAATGGACCCCGGCTTCTGGCATTACCCCAGCGAAGCGCTGCCGGTGTTCGAAGGCGACGGCATTGCCGGGCGGCTGATCGCCGGCAGCCTGGCGGGCGTGACTTCGCCGGTGCAGGTCGACTCACCGCAGTTCTACGTGCACTGGCAACTGCGCGCCGGTGCGCGGGCCTCGCTGCCCGCCGAGTACAGCGAACGCGCGGTCTACGTCGCCAACGGCGAAGTGGAAGTCGCCGGGCAACGCATCGAGACAGGCAGCATGGCCGTGCTGGCAGCCGGCCAGGCCGTCACCATCGAGGCGCTTGGCGACGCCACCGTCATGGCACTGGGCGGCGAACCGGTCGGTCCGCGCTACATCGACTGGAACTTCGTGTCCTCGTCGCAGGAGCGGATCGACCAGGCACGAGCCGACTGGGCAGCCGGGCGCATGAAGCTGCCTGACCTGGACAGCGACGAATTCATTCCGTTGCCGCCGAAGCCCGGCGCGACGGCGGAGCCGATGTCCTGAACCCCCTTGGGTCCGCCCAGGCACCGCACATGAGAGAGATAGCCGTGGCCCAGCCGCCTCCTCGCCGAATCCTCAATGGACCGAAGCCACTTCAGGCAGCAGCCAGCCTTGAGAGCGCAGCCGCTCTTGGGCAATGGCTAGTTGGCGCGGCGTGAACTGTCGCTTGCGGGCGTTCCAGTCATAGACCTGCCGCTCCACGCCCTCGCGCTGTCTGGCACCCTCGCGGCTCATCACCCAATGGACCGTGGCCAGAAGCTCCAACCCGTACGGTGATTCGAAGCCTTCCACCAACTGGGTCACACGTTCGAAGCGGGCACGGCTGATGTCGTGTTGATCGAGGAAGCCTCGGGCTTCGTCCGCAGCGCCGGGCACAAGGGAGAGCGGCTTTTCGGGCGCATCGCCACCATCTGCGTAACCTGAAATCAGGTGGCCTTCGACCCGACGCAAGACGTGGCTGAGGTTCGTTGCATAGGGACCGTAATGGTGCTTGACGTACTCGAGTCGCAGCGGTTCGCCGGCCTCCTGCATGAAGTACATCAGCTTGTGGACTTCCAGCAAGGTGACAAAGGGGTCGAGCAGGCCGCCGAGGTAGCGCCGCATCAGTTCGACCAGGGCGGCACGGCCCGCCGTCATTCTGGGCACCTCGCGCACGTGCGCCATCTTGTCGTTGGAAGGCACACCGTTGGGCTCGTATACGAGTACCTGCACGTCTTCCAGTTCTGCAACTGCGCGCTCGATGCGTGGACGCACCTCGTTCCAATCCAGTCCGCCCAGGCCAGCACCCAGTGGCGGAATGGCGATGGATCGAATGTCTTTGTCGCGGATCACCTTGACCAGATCGACGAGGCCTGCCTCGATATCGTCCATGCGGCTCTTGCCGCGCCAGTGACGCTTGGTCGGAAAGTTGACGATAAAGCGCGGCGGCGCGAGCTGGCCGGTCTCGAAAACGAACATGCGCCCCGGCCGCACGGCTTCGCGTTTGCAGGCAGCCTCGTAGGCCTTGAAGTTCTCCGGAAAGGCGTTCTTGAACTGCAAGGCGATGCCGCGCCCCATCACGCCGACGCAGTTGACGGTGTTGACCAGCGCATCCGCCTCACATTCGAGGATGTCACCTGAGGTGTACTCGATCATCCCTGTGCTCCTCCCATTTCAGTAATACCAATCCGGCAGGACTTCGACCATGGGGCGGTGTCCGTGTACCGGAAGGGCGTTGACGACCTGCCGATAGACTGTGGCCGATAGAACGCCGATGCGTTCGATCAGGTGCCACGGAAATCTGCGCTCCAGCAGGAATTCGGCCTGCTTGCCTTCCTTGCATTGCGCCCACTGCGTCGCCTGTACTGCATTCCAATCGATCTTGCCGAGTTGTGCGAGATCGTCATAATCCTCGAAGTAGCGTGATCCTGCGTTGGAATTCGTGAATGCCCAGCGCACAAGCTGTGCGTTGGCCCACGCGACGGCGGCGCGTAGGTCAGCCTCGAAGTGCAGGATTGGTCCTTGCCCTTGGCGATAGGCCAATTCTGGATGGTTGCCCTGATAAATCAGATAGAGCATCACCGGAGCGCGGGCAGAAGTAAAACGGCACGCAGTCGCCGACGTACAAGTGGGGATGACTGCCGAGCCGCAGTTCGTGCAAGCGCCGCTGCTTGATTCTGCTCATGCCAATGCTCGTACCCGCAGGCGCGCGCCGGATGACCTCGGCATCGCACCACAGAAAGCCGTCGGCCACGATGGACGGCAGACGATCTACATGGGCAACATGGTAGATCCTGGGCTGCGGCGGCACGAGCGCGGTATTCATGGCGTCTCGTCTCGGAACAGATCGACTGGGGGGCGGCTGTCGTCGCCGCCACAGCGGCTGCGCCGCGCGCGCATCGAATGCGCGCTGCACCTCGATGCAGATGGCGGCCCAGCACAGGCAATCCAGCAAGACACGGTGGATCACCCCTCCGTCGGCATCAACTGCCTGCAGGCTTGCTTGACCGTCCTGGTCATGTGCGAATTCCGTGGTTGTATGTGCTGCACATTACAGTATCAACATCGAACATCAGCGAACTCGAACAGGCCGTCCGGGGCGACCCGGTCCGGACCCTGCACGGCCACGGCTATCAGCCCGGAAACCCGGAGCTTCACTGAATTCTCACGGATTTCTCGCGAAAGCGTCATCGGTCGACGAGCAGCATCGTGCCCTCGCCGAAGGAAATCCGATGCTTGCACCGTTCAGGATCCTGATCGTCAAACTGACTTCGCTGGGTGATGTCATCAAGACGCTGCCTGTCGTCGACGACATTCGACGACAGATTCCCAGGGCGGCGATCGACTGGGTCGTGGAACGGCCTTGCGACGCGCTTCTGGCCCTGCACCCCGACATCGACCGCGTGATCGCCCTGGAACTGCGCCGCTATCGCCTGGAGAGCCGCTACTGGCATGGCCTTCGCGCCGCCTTGCCAGACCTCGGCTGCCTGCGCGCCCGACGCTACGACCGGATCATCGACCTGCAAGGCAGGATGAAAAGCGCGCTGGTCGCCGGGCTGGCTCGCGGTCCGGTCACCGGGCCGGCGCCGGGGCCGACGAGCGAGCCTGGCTACCAGCGCTTCTACCAGGCCCTGATCGCACGGGACAAGTTCGCCGGGCGCAATGCCGTGACCTCGAACCGCGTGCTGTGCGCCGAAGCCCTTGGCTATGACGCGCCGGCAAACGAGCCTCACCATGGCTTGCAGCCGGGCAGGCTGCACCCGGGAGTTCCAGCAATCGCGCAGTTGATCCCCTCTCCCTGCTTCGCGGTCCTGATCCACGGCAGTTCACGCTCCGAAAAATGCTGGCCCGAGCCGTACTGGATCGAAACCGGCCGCGCGCTGGCTCGAAAAGGCATCGCCTGCCTGCTGCCTTGGGGCAATGCCGCGGAAGCCGAGCGGGCGCACCGCCTGGCTGGCGCCATCGATGGCGCAGCCGTACCGGCGCTGCCTGTGCCGCTGGTGACCTGGACCAGCGTGTTGACCGCGGCAACGGTCGTCGTCGGCGTCGACAGTGGTCTGACCCACCTGGCGACCGCCTGTGGCGCTCCGACCGTAACTATCTTCACTGCAACGCAGGCCTCGATCTTCGGCACTTCCGGGCTCGGCACCCCCGAGCTGAGCGCCCCTGAGCCGAACGCCCCTGAGCTCGGCGCCCCCGATCTGAGCGCCCCTCACCATTCCCGCTGCTGCGACCTCGGCGATGCCGGTGTCACGGTAACGAGCGCAGAGGTCATGACCGCTGTCGAAAGCCTGCTCGCCGATGCTCCGCAGCGCGCGCAGGACGCACCGCCATCGAGTTGGGCGCCGGTCGCTCAGGCCATTCTCACGGCTCGCGCATGCCCAGTAAAGCAGCGCGCCCACTGAGACCGGGCCGCACACCTGGCGGACCAGTTCGAGCATTCAGCCAGTCGCACGCCGTACCGGTCCAGCGCGGGCTTGCCACCGACGTGCAGCCCCTCGAACCGGCGCTGCAACCGCAGCAGGCTGGGAGCAGCGCCGGGGCATCGTTCGGACATGCGCAGTGTCGACTTTTCTTACATGGACGCCACAGGCGGATCGTCAAGCCTCGGGCAAGTGCCTGATATCGCCCGGAAATCTGGTTCAGGCGCAGCTCTTGCTTGTATCACGGCCATGCTGGTGCCGCCGGCAACGACTCGAGGAGTGATCATGCGTCCCAAGTGAATCCTGCGCAGCGTAGCCATGCTCTGCGCCGCCGGGCTGTTCTGCACCGTCGCACAGGCGGCCATCGTCTTCGACTTTTCGTGGACCGGCAACCCGGCACAAGATCCCAACCTCACCTCGAGCGGGGACACGACCGCGTCAGTAAGCGGTTTCATCGAACTGGATGTAGGCCCTGGTGACAGCTTCGACAAAAACGACGTGCTGTCGGCCAGCTTTACACTGAGCAGCAGCCTCTTCGAGGATGTCGTGTTCGGCCATACCAACATCAGCTTCCTCACCGGCACGGTGGCGGCCGATGGTCTGAGTGCAGGGCTGACGGATTTTTACCTCGGCGACGGGTCTCCGCCGTCGTTCGGTTGCGTCAGCCTGGCCGGCGACTGTGCGAGGACGGCTCTTGACAGGCATATCTCCTCCTACACCACAGCACCCGACACCGACGTGAGCTTCCTTTACACTACCACGGAGGCTGCACGGGCTTCGTTTCACCTGACCGCGGCGGACCCCGTCCCCGTTTCGCTGCCCGGCACCGCGGCGCTCGCACTGGCCAGCCTCGCGGCGATGACGGTGGTGCGCCGCCGCCGCCCGTCCGCCGGCGGCTGAGCCGGCGCGGCTCAGAGATCTGCAGCGACCTTGACGAGGTCGGCACAATCGTGACAAGCGCAGAGGTCCTGACAACCGTCACGGCTCGAACACTCCCAGCTTGTACTCGATCTCCCTGACCAGCGCGACGAGCTTCGGCCCGAGGCTGCGCTGCAGCCGCTGGCGGCCGGTCGCCTGGGCGGGCACGGTCAGATTGAAGGCCAGCGCCATTCCGTTCAGCGACGCTCTCATCGGCACGGCGACGGCCGCGAGGTTCGGCTGCCAGTCGCCGACCGACACGCAGAAGCCCTGCGACTCGATGGCCGCCTGGGCATCGGCCACCTTCGGGCCGAAGCTGGCCCACTCGTCGGGCATCTTGACCTGCAGCCGCTGGACCACCATGGCCCGTTCGTCGGACCCCAGCGCGTAAAGCAGCGCGCGCCCGATCGCGGTGCGCAGCAGCGGCCGGCTCGAACCGATGTCCGGCTTGGCCGGGCTGGTCTGGTGACCCTGCACCGTGTCGACGTAGACGACCTGCAGCCGGTCGCGCGCACCCACTGAAACCGGGCCGCGCGCCTGACGGGCCAGCTCGAGCATCTC
>Ga0172382_10003313_pt1 | contig 25640 bp, 15 predicted proteins | sample Leawel138RmetaG_FD_122245 | JGI IMG/M metagenome (GOLD analysis project Ga0172382, IMG submission 122245) | Leachate microbial communities from a municipal landfill in Southern Ontario, Canada - Leachate well 138R metaG | ecosystem: Engineered > Solid waste > Landfill > Unclassified | place...
GGAAATGTGGAAAGCAAAATACCACGGAAAATCAAACTGTTCTTCAGGCAAGAGGAAACAATGTCTAAATTGCTAAATTTGATTCCAAATTAATAAATCCAAAGGGATTTTGTAATAATAGATTTAATTTTATACTTTTACCATTTGTTATTAAAAACTAATGGACGAAAACGAACAACAACTTTTAAAAAGATTAAAAAATGACGATGAAGTTGCTTTCAAAGTTCTTTTTAATGACTTTTATTCAAAGTTGTATTATTTCGTATTAGAATTTATCCCATTAAAAGACACAGCAGAAAATATTGTTCAGGATACTCTTGTCACGTTGTGGAACAAGCGCAATGAATTAAAAGACGATTCAAATCTTACTTCCTACCTTTTTACTGTAGCCAAAAACAATACCTTAAAAAGTTTGCGGGACAAAAAGTACAGCCGAAAGTTGTTCTCTAATACAATGGATGTTGGTGAGTTGGATTTAAATGTAGAAACACTTTCAACTGTTGATACCTCTGCATGTGCGTTCATGGATATTGAACAAATAATTCAGGAAACTTTAGCAAGTTTGCCCCCCCAATGCAGAAAAGTCTTCGAGCTCAGCAGGTTTCAGGAAATGAAAAACCGTGAAATAGCAGAAGAACTCAATATCTCAATAAAAACAGTAGAAAAACATATCTCGAAAGGAATTAAAACATTTAAAGTTGCCTTGAAAGATTATTTACCGTTAGTAGCCTATCTGTTTGTTCTTTAATTTTCAGTATCTTATATACAGACATATAAAAAATGTGTAAAAAAGTAAAGCATTACTGGGGGTAAATGCTGTTTCATGGTTTATTTATAATATACATGGAAAATTTTGAAGACATATTAAAGCTGGTTACAGGAAATTTGTCCCGTGAAGAAAAGAAAAAGGTCATTGCCGGCATCCACGATAAAAAGGGAAACAAGGAAATATTCAAAAAAGTAAAAATTTCCTGGGCATTCCTCTCGTCAACAAGAAAATTGAGCAATTATGAAATTGAAAATGCATACCTGAAAACTCATTATAAAATTTCAGGGAAAAAACGAAAATTGAATACAACCCTTGAAATAGTTTTTAAATATGCAGCCATAATTGTTTTTCTTATCAGCCTCACTACAATTTATTACACAAACAAACAGCAATTTATTTGTAATGATACTCAAACGGAGTTATCATATGTTTCATTTATTACAGAAAATGGACAACGATCTAAAGTCGTTTTACCCGATAGTTCGATAGTTTGGTTAAATTCAGGCACGACACTTTCTTATCCAAGTAATTTTTCTGAACAAAACAGAAAAGTTAATTTAAACGGACAAGCTTTCTTTCAGGTTTACCACAAAGAAAATAACCCTTTTTTAGTACAAGCGAATGGTCTGATAGTAAAAGTATTGGGGACAAAATTCGATGTAGATGCTTATCCTGAAAAAGATAAGATTGTTGTTGTGCTTGAATCAGGAAAAGTGGAGTTGGCGCACAACGGTTTTGAGTCCTTTAATTATACCATGAAGCCCGGAGAAAAAGCAACGTATAGCGTCGCCAATAATGCATTAACCGTAAATGATACCGATGCAGCCATATATTCATCGTGGAAAGATGGCAAACTTATCTTCCGCAACGAATCAATGAGAAACGTGGTTGAAAAACTAAGACGATGGTATAATATCAATATTGAGGTTGCCGATGAAGAAGTGTTTAGCTCTATTTTCTCAGGAACTATTCAAAACGAAAGCTACGAAGAAATTTTCAGGTATATAGAAATCGTTTGCGATGTAAAATGTAAATTAATACACAACTACGAAGAAGAAGCTAAACCCGAAATAATCATTTCAAAAAAATAATGAATTGTATAACTTTAAAATCTATGCTTATGATATGAACTAAAACGATGTATTAAAAAGGAGATGCTGTTAACATCTCCCTCTTGCTTTATTATTGCCTCGCAGTAACCAACTCCAGAGGCAAACTCAACTTGAATTATTAAATAATCCAAATCAGAACAAAATTATGAAAAAAAATCATTATGGATTGATTTCCGGAGTATGTAAAATCTGGAAATCCAAATTTTTAAAAAGAATGAGGATTGTTATTTTATTATTTTTGATTTCAATTACCCAAACCTTTGCGCTCAATGCTTATGCACAAAACAAGCGGTTAAGTGTTAATTTTAAAAATGAAAAAATCATCAACATCCTGGACAAGATAGAAGATCAATCTGAATTCTATTTTATGTTCGACGCTTCAAGAATCAATGTCAATCAAAGAAAAACTGTTGATTGCGAAAATCAACTTATAACAAAAATTCTTGATCAACTTTTCGAAGGTACCGGGATAACATACAGCATTAACGACCGTCAGGTATTGCTTACAATAATTGATAAATCTGATACCGAACAACAAAAAACTGTTTCGGGAAAGGTTACCGACTCCTTCGGTTTCGCCCTTCCTGGTGTAACTATAGTGATAAAAGGAACAACAATAGGAACGATTACAGATAATGATGGAAGTTATTCTATTTCGGTGCCGTCAGACGCAACGTTGGTTTTCTCTTTTGTGGGAATGAAAACGCTAGAAATTTCTATGAAAGGAAGAACTGTAATGGATTTGAAAATGGAGGAGGAAGCCATTGGTTTAGATGAAGTCGTAGCCATCGGATATGGCACAATGAAAAAAAGTGATTTGACAGGTGCTGTTGCCTCGTATAAATTTGAAGATGTAAATAAAAAATCAAACATTAGTTTAATGCAAACTTTGCAAGGAGCTGTTCCTGGGTTGAATGTTGGTGCTGTTACTAAAGCTGGAGAGGATCCAGCCATTACAATAAGGGGTTATAATTCTCTTTCTGCCGGGCAAACACCCTTAATTGTTGTTGATGGAATAATTTATGAGGGAAGTATTGGTGATTTGAATCCTAATGATATTGAACAGGTTGATATTTTAAAAGATGCAAGTTCCGCAGCAGTATATGGTTCAAAATCTGCAAATGGTGTAATAATAATTACAACGAAAAAAGGTAAATCAGAAAAACCTGTTTTCAATTTTAATACTCATTATGGGATACAAGAAATATCACATAAAGTAAAAATGGCTGATGGGGAAAAGTATATTCAAAAGCTACTGGATATTAGAGCTGCCGCTGGATTTGAAGCTGACCCCGAAAATATTGAAAGTTATCTACAGCCTCTTGAAGTTCAAAACTACAGGAATAAACACTATATCGATTGGGTCGATTTTTTAACACAAAATGCACCAATACAGCAATATGATTTAAGTGTTTCAGGGAAGACCTCCAAAACAAACTATTATTTATCTGGGTCATACACTGATCAGGAGGGTATTATTCTTGGAGATAATTTTAGTCGAGTTACACTTAGAGCAAATTTCTCTAATGAGATAACAAATTGGTTAACAATTGGTATGAATATTTCTTATAGTAATAAAGATTTTTCTGGCAAAGAAGTTCCATTCTCTGTTTTTGCAAGTCCTTTATCTACAATATATGCAAATGAAGAAACTGGTGAATTAAACTTATACCCCCATAATGACCAAATGACAGTTAACCCATTGTCATATCTAAATGTTAAGGACAAGGAAATTTATAATAATTTGTTTTCAAATCTATATACAGATATAAAAATCGCTAAAATAAAAGGATTGAATTTTCATTTTGATTACTCTAATAATTTGACATTTGGCAAGCATAATCAATTCTCGGGGACAGACACAAAAGCTGGAATAGACGCACCCAATGGTTTGGCAACAAAAAATATTCAAGAATATCACCGCTGGTCAGTTAATAATATTTTGTCGTATTCGACAAAATTTGGGAAAAATGCGATTGATGCAACTTTTTTGTATAGTAGAGAAAAAGCGACATTAGAATCTACTTTTGCCAAGGCTACTAACTTTGAAATAGAAACTCTTGGATGGAATGCTTTAGGGCTTGGCAGTGTTCAGGAAAACAGTTCAGCTGCATCTGATAATAGTAGTGAAGCTTTAATGTCACGGTTATCTTATTCCTATAATATGAGATATCTTCTTACTGCAACCTATAGACGAGATGGTTATTCAGGTTTTTCCAGAGGAAATAAATATGCTGACTTCCCATCTATTTCATTAGGTTGGGTAATTTCAGAAGAAAATTTTGCAAAGTCTCTAGATTGGCTTAGTTATTTAAAAATGCGTTTATCTTATGGAATCAATGGTAATCAGTCGTTAGGTTCTTACGGAAGTTTGTCTAAAATGGGTCTAAGTTACTATGTCTTTGGAGATGGGGGAAATACTTCCGTTGGTACTTATCCCAGCAGTCTTTCGAATAATGAATTGGTCTGGGAAAAGACAAAATCACTCAATTTAGGTTTTAATATTAATGTATTAGACAATAAAATTTCAACTGAATTAGATATTTATAAAGGCTCAACGAATGATTTGTTAGTGCAACGCGGTTTGTCAGGCATGACTGGTTACTCGAGCGTATGGACTAATTTGGGAGAAATTCAAAATAAGGGAATTGAAATAACAATCAATACATTAAATATCTCAAAAACTGATTTTAGTTGGGATACTAGGTTCTCATTTTCTTTAAACCGAAATAAAATATCAAAGTTATATGGCATTGATAATAACGGCGATGGGATAGATGATGATGATATAGGTAATGGTTGGTTCGTTGGAAAATCGATAGGCGCAATTTATGATTATACATTGGATGGGATTTATCAACTCAACGACTCTGATATACCCGATGGTTTCTATCCTGGTTATTTTAGGCTCAAAGATACTGATGGGGTTTCTGGTATCACAAGTAATGACCGATCGGTTATTGGATATTCTCTACCGAGCTACCGATTTAGTATATTCAATAAATTGGAATATAAAAAATTTTCACTGTCATTTATGATTAACTCAATCCAAGGAGGAGGGAAAGATAATTATTACATAAAAAATAATCGTATCGGGTTGGATGCGAATGCAACCTTTTTTGGGTCTGCTGGTAGAATTAATATACCGGATATTGATTATTGGTCAGCAACAAATCCGAGTAATACTATTCCTAGTATTGCCTATAATCCAAAATATTCACATGGAATCTATCAGGATCGCAGCTTTGTAAGGCTACAGGATATTTCTCTTTCCTACAAATTTGACAGGAAGTTCATAAAGAAACTGGATGTAAATGATTTAGTCGTTTTTGTGAGTGGCAAGAACCTCCTTACCTGGACTAACTTTACAGGGTGGGATCCTGAAAGTGGAGCTACTCTCTCGGATGAACCGTCTATGCGTTCTATAGTTGCTGGTATAAATCTTAACTTTTAAAAACAACAGAGATGAAAAACAAAATATTCAATTTTTCAATAAAAACTTTATTGATTTTCGGATTGATGATCTTTGTATTATCATGCAATGAATCATTCTTAAATGAGGTACCTAAAGATTTTTTAAGTGCTGAAAATGTTTATACTGACCGAGATGGTTTTGAAACTGCTATAACCAACTTACATTCAGATGCCAGAAATTTTTGGGCTGGAAGCGATGGACCGACATATTGGATTCTACCAGGATTAGGTACCGATTTTGGTGTTTATGGTGAAAATTTCAATTCTGGACCTAGAATGGACTACACCACTTTATCGCCAACTGATGAATATGCTAATGTATTTTGGAAATATGCATTTACGTTAATCAAAGACGCAAATACCATCATTAGCCGTGCGGAGTATAAAGAAGTGAAATGGAATTCAGAGAAAGAGAAAATGCTGATTATTGCAGAAGCAAGATTCTTTAGAGCATTTGCATACAGAATGCTGGCAAATCTATTTGGAGGGGTTCCAATTATTGAAAGTGAAATAACCGCCCCAAAAACTGATTTTGTTCGTAGCAGCAGAGACGAAGTATATCAATTTGCGAAAGAAGACCTTACGTATGCTGCGGCAAATCTTCCAGAACCGGATACAGAGAATGCACCTGGAAGAATCACCAAAGGAGCTGCCAACCATTTATTGGCGGAGATTAACATTTCTTTAGGTAATTGGCAAGAAGCGATTGACGCAGCTTCAGAAGTAATCAACCATCCTAGCTATACCCTAATGACGAACCGTTTTGGTGCAAGAACTGGTGTCGAAGGTGATGTTTTTTGGGATTTATTTCAACGGGGAAATCAGAATCGAACTTCCGGGAATACTGAAGCGATATGGGTTGTACAAATTGAATGGTCAACCAAAGGAGGAGGTGATGTTAATTCTGGTGGAGAACAACATGGTTATACTGTAGAAAGAGGTTGTGGAGCTAGATACTTTGATATCAAAGATCCTGATGGCGCAAGTGGTTTTGTTTTATCCGATGAGTTGGGACGTGGCGTTGGTTGGCTCACCCCAACTTACTATGTACAACAAACAATTTGGCAAACAGATTGGGATAATGACATAAGAAATGCTTCTCATAATATTAAAAGACAATACTATTATAATAATCCTGAATCAAAATATTATGGACAATTGGCTACTCCGGAGGTCTTAGCATCGCAAGAGTTACGATATTATTTCCCCACATTTATGAAAGCGACAACACCATGGGATCATCCAGATGCACCGGGTCAAGGCTATATCTTCAGAGATATATATGCTATGCGCTTGGCAGAAACATATCTTCTTCGAGCTGAAGCCTATTTAGGAAAGGAGGATAAGATAAATGCTGCTGCAGATATAAATGTAATCCGAGCCCGCGCTCAGGCGACTGCAATTAGTCCGTCTGATGTAGATATCGATCTTATATTGGATGAACGTGCTAGAGAACTGTATACTGAAGAATTCAGAACTTGTACACTTATGAGGCTAGGCATTTTATATGAAAGGACAAAGAAATACAGTATGATACTGAAAGGTGATGGTTCGGTTATTGCTTCTAATCCAAGTCTAACTATCAAAGAATATAATAACTTATGGCCAATTCCCCAATCTTCAATTGATTTGAACGGAGGAGCGGTATTAGAACAAAATCCCGGCTATTAATTAAATACTTATGAATATCAGTCTTTAACCATTTATATTTTTCTCAGGTTAAAGACTGATTTCATTTAAGAAAAGCATTCTATTTTTTTTTCGATAAATGCTAGATTTTTCTAACAAAAATATTTTTTTGCCTTAACCGAAACCACACTAAACCGCATAAGCCAATGAATAAAAGGCTGTTATGTTTTTATCCTGAAAATTCATGAAAACAAAATATTTATTACTATTTATTTTTATAATAAGCACCAAACTTATTATCGCAACCAGTAGTACCCCTCCTTCAATTATTTGGGCGTCAACCCCGGTAAAACCCAACGAAACGGTGGTTCTTCAGGTTGGCAACATATCAGAAGAAACAGAAGTACAACTAGCAAGACTAAATGATAGTCATCCTTTAACTGCTAATTTCAATAAAGATATAGAAATCAGGAACTGGACTACGGTTAATATTTTGCAACGAAGCGATCATTCCTTGAAATTCATCATTCCTCCCGATTGGGCAATGGGGGTTTTCGCCTGTCGAATAGTTGATAAAAAACAATATTCAAATCTCGTATTTCTGAATTCTCCAAAAGTTCTATGGTTCCAGGGCAACAATGGGATATCTGCTTCTCCAGGAGGATGGGTACGCATCAATGGTAATTGTTTAAAATTGGAAGATGAAAACACGAAAAAGCATACCCCAATCGTCCAACTTCAAGATGATAAAGGAAAAACAGTTGAGCTTGAATTATTTTCTGGATGTCCATATGATATAAAAGCTTTAATACCAGACGATTTAGAGGAGGGAAATTACCAGCTTTTAATAAATAATGGCTTTGGAGGAAATCAAACCTGGATACAGGGTGGTCACATTGAAATATCAACGGTTAAAGATTGGCCCCAGGATATTTTTAATGTAAAAACACTTGGATTAAGTGAATGCCTCAAACGGGCAATTGAAAACAAAGGTGGAATTATTTATTTTCCAAGGGGCCAATATGAAATGGAAGGGAAAATTGAAATCCCGGAGAGAACAATTTTACGCGGGGAAAGAACTGATCTTAGCCATATCTATTGGACCGATCAGAAAGAGGTCCCGGAAGAACTTATTGCCGGACAGTCTATTGCATTTGAGGATATAAGTCTGTATTGCCAGAATATGTACAAAAACTTTATTAAAGTTGAAAAAGGTGAACTTAGGATGGAGCGGGTCCGAATCAGATCGAACCACATGTTTCGTCTTGGAAGAACCGAAAATGAATCCAATTTTCGCGGCCGGGAGTTAAACGGTAAACAAAATGATGTTGATGCAACACTCTTACTGAAAGATCTGAGTTTTTTCATGATCACCGATTGCGATATTCTGGCTGGCAGCACAGGGATAAAACTATGGTCATCGAGTTATGGTTACATAAACAATACCCGTGTGCAATATGGTCGAAATGGTATTGGCTGCGAAGCTATTAATAAAGTTATTATTGAAAACAGCGTTTTTGAGGGAATTGATTTAGCCGCTACCGGAAACTATTTTGCAAGTTACTTTGGGAATTCATCAGAATACTTATTGGTGAAAAATTGCCGGTTTGCCAATGCCTATGGATTAGACCAAGAACTTCTTTCTTTTGACGGGGCAGGTGGAGCCTATTTCGGAACTATTGAATCTGCCCATGGGCAAAAAATAATTTTGGCTAGCGATCCTGTATTTAAAAGATATGCAGATAATGCAACTAATTGGGAAAATACTGGTTTTTTCATTCTTGATGGTAAAGGTGCCGGTCAGTTTCGGCGCGTGGTCAATCATCGTGGACGGGAATGGGAATTAAACGAACCTTGGCTAATAGAACCTGATAAAAACTCAATTATTTCAATTGTTCCTTTTCGGGGCTATACGCTGTTCATTGATAACACGTTCGAAGATGGTGGTCCGGTTCAGCTTTTCGGAACATCGATCGAAAATATCTTCTCTGGAAATAAAGGAATTCGAATGAATGGATTTCTAATATTCGGAAATGCTACTTTGGGCTGGGGATGGCAGCCCTCGTGGTATAACCAGTTCCTTGACAATGAAATAAAAGAAGGGGTAAGTTATGGAAATCAAAGAGCGAAATTCATTGTTCAAGGAGTTGTTTATAAAGAAAATGATCCTTCGAAATATTCAGGACCACTCAGCAGGTGTGGCATTATTCGCAACAATATAATCCAGGGAATGGGCAATATCCAAATCAACGGAGGAAGTTCAGATATTCTTATTGAAAAGAATATAGTCAAAAATTCTGATTCTGGAATTGTAATAACAGAAAAACCAAATTCAATCTTTATTCGAAAAAACTCTTTTGAAAATGTACAAGAGAAATATTCAGGTGCAGGTTTAAATAATTCGATTATCATTCGGGAATAAGTCTCAATATAAAACAGATTACTCTTCCTTAAGGAAATGGAAGAGATAAAATATAAGCAGATTAAAATGAAGAAATTAACAAATAGAAATGCAGGTATTGCATTGCTGCTGCTCCTATTAGTAGCATTTTACATTCATACTTTGTTCAAACCGGTAAAATCGGATATAAACTATCAAAAAATCAGGAAGCAGGCAGTACGGGAATCATTAATCCCAATAAGGCCGGGAATCCCTAATCAACAACCTTTTTGGAACAATTATTCAGTGCGTTTTATTCATGCCCCATCATTCAACTTTAAACCAGTAAATGATGCAAAAAAATACAAGTTTACTCTCTCTTCTTCAGACAATATGAAGTACTGTTTTATTGCAGATAATCCGTGGGCTGATCTTTCTCCAGTCTGGGAAAAAATTCCGGTTGGGAACTTGTCTCTTGAAGTGTATGGAATTGATAAAAATGGTGCTTTACTGGATATGGCCGGCTCCAAAAGTTTTTACAAAGCATCAGCTTTTAATGGGCCATATAACAAAAAAGTAATGGATTATAAAGAAAGTGTCAAACGGGCAATGAAATATATTTATAAACTAGATCATATTCAAAATTGGAAAACCTTTGGAAGTCCCGATTCAACCTATGATTTGTATTGCTATCCATCAAAAATTATAGGTGCAGTTATCGGGAATATGCTAGTTTATAGAAAACTTTTTCCTACAGAGGAAGAGAATGCCCTGGCAATTGCCCGGAAAGCAGGAGAATACCTGATCAGCATAAGTGAACCTCACGGGTTCCCGCTTGAGTATTTTCCCCCGACATATCGTGGCGAAGCCCGCACTGCCAAGGAATACAAGGGACAATTTATGATGATTTATCCGGCAGAAGTGGCAATCAACTACCTCGATTTGTTCGATATAACCCACGATTCTGTCTTTTTTAGAGCTGCGATAAAAATAGCTTCAACCTATATAAAATTGCAATTACCTTCAGGAACATGGAAATTGAAACTCTGGGAAAATGGGGAATCAGTAAATGATAACGATTGTATTCCTCTGCCAATGATTGCTCTTTTCGATAGACTTCATTCCCAATATAAGTTGGATGAATACCAAGCTTCCAGAGACAGAGCCTTTAATTGGGTTATGGACAACCCTGTTAAAACATATGACTGGTCTGGGCAATATGAAGATGTAGCATTGTTTGAACCTTATCGAAACCTAACAAAAGCTGAAGCCTGTACTTTCGCTATATACCTGTTTAATAGGACAAAAGAAAATCCTTCATATAGAACTATTGCAGAAGAATTATTGCGATTTTCTGAAGATCAGTTCGTGATTTGGGAAAGGCCAATGCCTCGAACAGATTCAGATGTTCATAAATGGTTCATTCCTTGCGCCCTCGAACAATATAATTTTTACGTTCCAATTGATGGAAGCGCCTCTAAACTAATCGCTACTTATTTAAAAGCAGCCGAAGTGACAGGAGAAAAGATATACCTAGCCAAAGCAATTGAATTAGCAAATACCATGACCGTTGCTCAACTCCCAGACACAGGGAAATATCCTACTTATTGGGAGGAAGAAGAAGCAAAGGTTTCACCTGGTTGGATAAATTGTGCATTGGCAGATGCTATTGCGATGCTTGATTTGTGGAATTTCTTAAATAAAACAAAATGAATAATAAATCGACATATTGTTGGATCGTATGTTGTTTGCTGTCAGTTTTTGTATCGTTCAATGCAACAGCAGGCATTCGCCCGGTTATTCAATCCTCATCCAAAGGTATTCACGTTCAAATAAAGGATGGAGAACAGATTGTATTTTCATCATTACAAAATGGGGCATGCCTGGTAGTAACCCAACCGACAACTACAACTGAAATCCGGCATAGAGAAAATCATACAGATGCAGAAAGTCTAAATCTCACCGGAGGATATGCCCCCGGCCTTGAAATCTCGGAATCATTCACGCTTGTTACTCCCGTTCTGATTGAACGAACGGTAACCGTCAAAGCTAAATCCGATCAGCGTTATTTCCTCAATCTCGGATGGAAAACAATGCAGGAAGGTACCTTCTATTCATTCCTGGGAGAAGAAAAATCATCCGTGAAATATACACCCAGTTGTTCCGGCCCGGAATTTGGCTCCAATAAAAGCGGACAAACATTCCCATTTCTTGGTCTTCGCTGTAAAGACAAATTATATGGAGTGATCGGGGATTCGCCAGGCATGTGGGAAAACCGGAGCTTTATAGAATTCGACAAAGAAAACAACAAACTGTCGTTATGCAATGGAGATGGTTCTGCCCGAAGGACAATAACATTCCCATTTAATACTGATGCAACGAGTGTTTACCGGGCTCAATTTGATGGATGGCAACATATAGAACAAGGCGAAACCCAAACTTGGAAAACATGGATATTTTCGGCTGATGCAAAATCGTTGTACGATGTTCAGCTAGCCGCACACCTTGCACTGGCAAATGCAAAAGGTTTTAACCAATCAGGCATTGAGGCTATCTTAAGAAATACTTCTTATTTGTTGTTGCGAAGGAATTTTACACGGCCCGAAAGCGATTATATCTTTATCTCAGGTGTTGGTTATGGCTGGAAACAATGGGTTTCCGATAGCTTTTACATGAGCCGTGGGTTGGATGATTTACTGTTTGACAGAGAAGCTCATGCAGGCATCTTCTTTGATCGGATGAACTACGAAGATAATGCCCAGTACTATTTGATATGGTCGGTACTGGTTAAACGGGGCGGAGAGGAACCTGATATGCGAACCGTTGGACGCGCTTACCGCTTTATCAGGGAACACGAAAAAGATGGATTGTACATTCCACCGCGGTTGCATCCCGATAAAAAATGTTACAAAACGTATCATGATCAATTGAATTACGATGATGACGATGCGCCTTCCTCAGATCAGGGTTTTCATTGTGGTGCGCTAATGGCTGCCAAAGAATTGGGATTTCCAGTGACGGAGGAGGAAATTGATAAAGCAATTGCTGGTTATCAGCAAATGTTCAACCATGAAGGTAAGTATATGGCAACCAGTCTCAAACAGCAAGAAAACATAGGACAAGATGCTTTATATGGCGAAGTGTTGACGTATGTGGTTTTTGGCAGGAAATTGTTGCCCGATGAAATGGTTAAAAAGCATCTTGAAACTACGATGCGAATCCAGTCACCATATGGAATGCGTGTTATTTCAAAAGGCAACGGGGATCTGCTGGATGGACATAGCGGGGTATATACCAATGGCGGTTCATGGTTTCTGAACGATGCTGCCAATTATCTGGATGGGTTAATTCACGGGATGGATGAAAAATGGATTGACGACCAACTCATATGGAGGCTAGAAAAGGAACTGGCTTTTATGCCTGCTTTTCATGAATCGATCAGCACGGTTACCGGGAAACCGCATGGACATCATTTGTATTCCTGGAATTCCGGATATTGGTGGTTACAACGTGAAGTACGGAAACGACTTGGCTTGGCTGGAACCGATCCGGTTGAAGTACAACTTGATAAAAAACTGGGGATAGTCCATCGGGACGGACATCTGGCGCTTGATCCATTACAAGCAACACTACGTCCGAAAGAATGACCTTAATTTCAAAAAAAATCAATTCAAATATTTTAGTGTGATACTAACTTTAAAAAAAGCATATGAAAAAAGTAATTTTATTATTAGCAATATTATTTAGTATGGGGGTTGTTTATTCTCAAAATAAAATAACACCACAGCCATTTAAGCTACTTAACCCCCCGGAAGATATCACTCCTGCAAAAACACGGTATCATCAGGGATGGGAATCTTCCCCTACAATTCCGGCAAAGCAATGGACAGAAAAAGAACATTTAGCGTTAGAGAAGAAATTGTCCTGGTTCTTTAAAGCAAAGTACGGATTGTTTTTTCATTTTATAGCACCGGAGGATGGTTCATGTACACCTCAAAAATGGAATGCATTGGTTGATGCCGTTGACGTTGAGAAATTTGCGGATCAGGTAAAAGAAACGGGTGCCGGTTATGTAGTCCTGACAATCTCACAAAACACGATGTATTCTTGTGCCCCTAATCCTGTATTAGAGGAATTATGGGAACTTGAACCAGGGAAATACATATCGAAAAGGGACTTGCCAATGGATGTTTACAATGCTCTTCATAAAAGGGGGATTGAGTTTATGCTCTACATCGCTGCCGACGAACAATACAATTTGCCTCGTCCAAAAAGTTTCACAAAAGAAACAGACAGGTTTAAAAACTTTTTAGAAGTGGCAAAGTGGTATAGCAACCATTATGGCAAACGATGCCGTGGATGGTGGGTTGATGGGCTAAATGAATCTTTTTCAGGATATCGAAGTCTTTTCCATGAAGCCTTAAAATCCGGGAATCCTGATGCAATTATTGGAAGTTCGACCTCTGGTCTTTCCGAATTTTTAAACGGACATTGCGACTTCGAATGGGAAGAACAGCAAAAGTACAGGAAACCTTATTATGGCAGATGGGATGCTGATTATAAAAATCAATGGCATGTTTTACAATTTCTTGGCAATTATTGGGCATATACTGATACTGCGCATTCTACCGCGTCTCTTGTTGATTATGCCACAGATGTTGTCAGGGGTGGAGGGGTAATTACTTTCGATGTTGGGGCATGTACATATACCAACGAATTTGATCAACCTGAGATAAAAGATAATTTTATTACAGATACATTTCTTGATATTCCGGAAGGTCAAATGGCCCAGCTGATAGCAATAAAGAATGCCCTGCGAAAAGTAAAACCCTCAAAATGTTGTTTGAAATATCAGAAATAAGAATAATTGAACTTTTCTGTTTTCGGAGACAACTTCGACACAAAGCTTTGTAATGAATAAAAATGATCGCGATGAAAAAGAAAAAATTCAGTAAAATACATACAAATACCCGAGTGTTGCTTCTTGCATCAGCATTGTTCTTTGCTTCTTGTTCGACCAATGAAACAAATAATGTTTCAGACAAAAACAGAAGTACCGGGACATCCGACATTTTTCAACCATTCAATGTCAATGAAGTTAAGGTAAACGGAGAAATAGGCCGAAGAATTGATATCACCCTTCATGAAAACATTCAAAAGATTGATATTGATAATGATTTCATTATTCCTTTTATAAAAAAGGATAATGGTGAAGGATTTGTAGGTATCGGCATGTACATCGATGCCTTGGCTAAAATAGCAAACTATACCGGAGACCAACAAATTATTTTGTATAAAGACTACATCATTGACCAACTGATCACCGCACAACTTCGGGATGGTTACATTGGAATGCTAAAACCTGAAACCAGAATGTGGCACTTATGGGACATTCATGAAATGGCCTATATTATTTTTGGATTAACAACAGACTATCAGTGTTTTCAAAACCAAGAATCGTTAAATGCCGCAATTAAAGTCGCCGACTATATTTTGCGCCACTGGTCAGAGATACCGCAGGATTGGGAGGAACAAACAAGGGTATGCCTGCACGAAGCGGTTACCGGAATCGATCGATCAATGTTAACTCTGTATCAGCTAACCGGAGAGAGACGGTTTCTTGATTTTTGCGAGAACAAGAAAGAATTAAGGAATTGGGATCAGCCCATTGTCATTGGCCGTCGCCCGGGGATTGAGGGACATGTATATGGATATCTCGGCGTATGCCTTGCCCAGTTGGAGATGTACCGTCTCTTTCCTCAGAAAAAGCTTTTGATTCCGACAGAAAGGGCAATCCATTTCCTGACAGCTAACGATGGCATGACCATTTCAGGAGAAGCAGGCCAATGGGAGATATGGACCGATGATCAGGATGGTAATGTTGCTTTGGGCGAAACCTGTGCAACAGCATACCAAATAAGGGTTTACGAAAGTCTTCTCCGTCTTTTGGGCGATTCCAGATATGCAGACATCATGGAACGCACGATCTATAATGCTCTTTTTGCTGCCCAATCGCCTGATGGACGAAATATTCGTTACTATACTCCGCTTGCAGGTACAAGGGAATATTTCGACAAAGACACCTATTGTTGCCCAAGCAATTTTAGAAGAATTATATCTGAGCTTCCGTCAATGATTTATTACAAAACCCAGGACGAGGGAATCTGCATCAGTCTTTACACTGCATCATCGGCCAAGACCGGATTATCCGACGGAACAGAGGTTTATTTAAGTCAAGAAACAGATTATCCTAATTCCGGGAAGATTGTAATTGCAATATCTCCATCCCAGCCTAAAAAATTTCCATTGCGACTTCGGGTCCCGACCTGGGCAAAAGGAGCAACAGTGTCAATCAATGGGAAAGAGCAACATAATACCGCCGGTTCTGACAGATTTATTTCTCTTGACAGAATTTGGACCAAGGGTGATACTGTTCTGTTGAATATACCAATGGAATGGCGACTCATCAAAGGACGAAAACGTCAGGCCGGACGTGTTGCAGTTATGCGTGGTCCTGTTATTTTTTGCCTCAACCCGTCGAAAAACCAAGGAAAAGGCATGGAGAAACTTACATCAGTTGAACTGGAACGGCTATGGCTTGACCCACTCTCGTTGAAAGGACCATTTGCTGATGAAACAGTGCGTCCAGGAGGCATGGTTTGCAAAGTAGGTGCATGGAAAGAAGGTTTTGGCATGAGTGATGGACCTTATGATTATGAGCTATTGCTTACCGAATTTCCTGATCCGGAAAGCAAATCAACATATTTTACTATTGCCGATTTAACGTACGCTCAGGAAGATGAACTAAATCAAATATTTGAATAGAAATGATGATAAAGAGGAATGAAAAACAACACTCCCGTCGAAATTTTATAAAAAACTCGGCAGTACTGATTGGCGCAACTGGAGCCTGGTCTCAGTTAACTTATGCAGAAGATGCAGAAACTAAAAAATTTTTGCTTAACCGTTCTTTTAAGGTAGGAATGGCCGGCTATAGTTTTATCAATTTCAACATTGACCAAGCCCTTGCAATGATGAAAAGGACAGATGTAAAGTTTTTATGTATCAAAGATTTTCATCTACCTTATGATAGCACGGATATACAAATTGAAGAATTTCTAACAAAACTGCAACAAGCAGGAGTTACAGGCTATGCCGTTGGGCCTATTGGAGACGAAATTGATATCGATAGAGCATTTGATTATGCCCATCGGGTTGGTGTAAAACTTATAACGGGAATACCTGCACTCAAAGACCTTCCGTCCATCAATATGAAAGTTAAACAATATGACATCTGTTATGCCATTCATAACCATGGACCTGACGAAACAAGATATACTGATGCCACCGCCGTTTATAACCTGATAAAAGATCTAGATACTCGCATTGGCCTTTGTTTTGACATTGGGCATAATATGCGTTATGGCAGCAACCCTGTTGTCGATTTGGAAAAATTTTCCCATCGTATTTTTGATATTCATTTAAAGAATGTTACTGCCGCATCAGAAGAAGGAAAAGCTTGCGAGTTAGGAAGAGGCGTTATCGATATCCCTGCATTTATTAAAACCCTGCACAAGATCAATTACAGTGGGTGTTGTTGTCTGGAACATGAAAAAGACATGACGGACCCTTTACCTGGAATTGCCGAATCTTTAGGCTATTTCAACGGGGTCTGCGATGGTCTGACTATTTAATAAACCTTAAAAATGTAAAATAAAAACGAATAAAAATGATGTATATTGCTTATATGTAAGGTGTTGAAATAAAAATACAAGCAATAAATAACATCACTCTCAGAATGAAAAATAGGAATAAAAAATTGAAAGGCCGATCAAGAGTTGTGAAGTATTCATTCCTGCCTGCGGCAGGCAGGTTCAGGCAATAATATCACAGAGTATTCAGGTCTTAATACAGTAGCAAAGTATATGAACAAACAAGGCATTATAAAATCCATTAGTACCTTATTCCCAACTGAGTGGCATAGTGCGACAAAGTTTGGGGTAACCCAGATATTGATTTCAATTGCCATGTCCTCTTTTTGTGGGATAAAACGCATTTGCAAAATAGCCTCGTTTACAGGGGACGGTTTGGTCCGTGCTTTGCTAAAATTGGATAAGGCAATAAATGAGAATGCAATATCTGCCACATTGAAGAAGCTTGGGCAAAGTGGGGCACGCAAGCTTCAAATGTTGTTGCTATCAAAGAACGCCCGATGGTTAGAAGTAAGCGGGCTGAAGAGTATCACGCTGGACGCCGATTCAACTGTCAAGTCAGTTTGTGGCAACCAGAAAGGTACAGCTAAAGGGTTCAATACAACAAAAAAAGGTGCGAAAAGTTACCACCCCCTGTTAATTTTTGTCAGTGAAATAAAATTATTGTACCACAGTTGGTTCAGGACAGGAGGGGCTTATACCTCCAATGGGATTATTGATTTCCTTAAAGAGGTTGAAGCCAGCTTGCCGGGGAATATCACAAAAGTTTTTTTCCTGGCAGACAGCGGTTTCTTTTCTTGGAAACTATTTGATTTGCTGGATTCTTTTGGCTGGGAATACCTGGTCAAGGTTAAACTGAAGAACCTGGCAGTACTCCTTAAACAACAAGAATGGGAAGTTATTGATAAGCAAAAGGATATCGCGATATATGAATTTGCTTATAAAGCAGGTTCATGGGAAGGAGCAAGGATATTAAAAGCCATACGCAGTGTTAAAGAATATGTAGAAGCTGAATACCTTGGTGAAAAACAAATTGTCCCGGTTTTTCAATACGCATGCTATATAAGTAGTTACGACATGGGTGCTCTTGGATTGCACGAACTATACAAGCAACGTTCCACCAGTGAGACCTGGATTGAACAAGTAAAGGGGCAAGCCATGGCAGGGGCTACACTGACCGATGATTTTTGGACGAACGACATTCTATGGCAGCAAAGTGTTTTTGCATATAACATATCAGTAATGATACGCCAAAAGAAAAGCAAGTTCAAACGGCAGGAACACCGGACATTTATTGATTGGTTTATTGCAGTACCCGCAAAAATCACTAAAAGCGGGCATCAAATAGAGATCAAGATGTATAGCCTGCCCCCATTACTCGGGGAACATCATTTTTATAAAGCCGACTGGGAAGAGCTTGATAAACTCATCGAAGCGGCATAAAAAAAGAAAGGAGTACAGAATGAAGACCAAGCTTGGAGTGTATGGAAGAGCTACGTTTACTTAGATGAGAAATCGAAAAAACAGGGATATTTTTCCCGCCAAAGCAAGGGCAATCTAAGTATTTTTGACCGGGGTTATACTAATTTGACCGGAATTGAATAGTTCTTGCACTACGACCGAACTATATTCGGTATAATTTTTTCAAATTAGATATCTAAGATACAATCAAAATTATGAGTTTGTCCAAATTTTTTATGATGAACCGTTTCAGAATTTTTATTCACATATTGTTGTTTACCTTGGTTTTGCAGGTACATGCCCGGGGTGAAGATTCTAAAAAAAATGGTTTGGTAGCTAATAGTCGGACTGAAATTTATGTTTCTCCTTCCGGGAATGACCGTTCGGATGGTTCAATCAGTCGACCGTTGCAAAGTCTTTCTTCGGCCCAGTTTAAGGTTAGGATGCTGAAAAGAAAAGGATATCAGGATATTACAGTAATTCTTCGCGGTGGAACTTATACAATTAAAACCCCCTTGATTTTTGGTTCTGAAGATTCAGGTAAAAAAGGACACCCAATTATATGGAAAGCTTTTGAGGAAGAAGAACCTGTTTTATGCGGCGGAATTGAGGTGAGTAACTGGCAAAAAGGTGAGAATGATATTTGGCAAACCAAACTCGACCGTAATGATAAACTTCAGCAACTTGTTGTAAATGATATCCCTGCGACTCTTTCAAAATATAAAAAAGAAGTGAAAGGCCAGGGCGGATTTGGCAAATTCGTAGTTAATGGCGATGAATTCTGGGCTTCGCGCAAAGGCGAGGAATTTGACGGTTTGTTGATAAGCAAGACGGATTTCCCTGAAATTCTGCGCCCTGCCGATCTGGAAATTCGCACACAAACAGGCTGGACGACAAATCAAATTTGTGTTAGAGATATTCAGGAAGAAGGAAATAAATGGATTCTGCTCTTGGACCAGCCTTTTGGCGCTATTTCGCAGTCATGTGGTTTTTCAGTTAATTCCAATTGTAGTTTTTTCAATGCTAAAGAATTTATTACTGAGCCAGGTGAGTTTTATTTCGACAGAATTGAAAAAACATTGTATTATAAACCCAGGGAAGGAGAAGATATGGCGACGGCAAAAGTGATTGCGCCTCAACTGGAGTCTTTCATTAAAATTCAGGGAAAAAATTTGAGTAATCATGTCTCTGAAATACAGTTTCAGGGTTTGACATTTGCTTGTACAGCCTGGCAAATGATGCGTGTGGAAAATAGTTACGGGGCATGCAGTAGTCAGGCAAACTGTTTTTCTGTCAAATATGGACCTGAAAATTGGCACGACAATCTCTATCAATCAACCGATTTGCCCTCGGCTGCAGTAGAGGTTAGCTCTGCCGATCATATCGTTTTCGAAGGAAATATTTTCAAAAATATCGGTTCAGTAGGAATAAAATACGAAAATGATGTGCTTGTAGGTCGAATCGAAGGAAATGTATTCCAGTTTATTGGAGGAACAGCCATTACAATTGGCCATCCGCAACATGTTTTTATTGGGAAACAGAATGGTGAAAATGAAGGTTTTGGCCCGTATAATATTGATAATAGCCATGATAAGTGGGCAGAGGATGTAGAAGGCTTATGTACTGATGTCTTGATCTCGAATAACCTGATTAGGAATACGGGAATAGAACATTTACCAAGTACAGTAATTATGGCTTATTTTGGGTATGGTTTAAATATCTCGCATAACGATATCGAGTATGCTCCGTACTCCGGAATTAGCCTTGGCTGGGGCTGGGAAGAATGGAATGGAATTGTGGAACGTTCAAAAGGAAAACCTTCATTGTCACTACGAAACAATTCAGTCATTGGAAATAAAATCGGGCATGTGTTACAAACCCTGCACGATGGTGGTGGTATTTACCTTTTAAGCAGGCAGTCAGCATTTGTAAAAGATACATCCTTGCAGCAATGGACGCCAATTTGCAGGAACTACCTTTATGATTTTGGAGGTGTTACCCGCGCCGGTGTTCACACGGATAATGGCGCTGAATATTTTCTCTGTTGCAGTAATGTTTTCAATCATATTCCATGGTCACTGATCAAAGCAAGTGAATATGGGCAAAAAGGTCACATTCGTATCGAGGGAAATTTTGCAAATACTGCGCTGTATTTTACTGAGGGGAACCATCATTTTGCGCCGCATACTGTAATTAAAGATAACGAAGATGTTGAAAATGATGAATGGCCTGAGGAGGCAAAGAAAATCATGGAAGAATCAGGGATAGAATCAAAATATTGGCATCTTTTTCAGAAAATACAAAAGTAAAGAATCTATTTTTCAGCTTAGAAAAATAGCTAAACCAATTTCAAAATCTAAATTCAAAAATAATGAATGATACACGAAGGGATTTCCTTAAAAAAGCGACGATTGGCGCTACTGGATTATTTTTTGGAAGTTTTACCAATGGAATGTCTGCAAAAAGTTATTCCCGGATAATAGGGTCCAATGAAAGATTAATTGTGGCCATTGCAGGCCTTGGTCGACGCCTTGATGCTTATTACGAACCCGTTTCCTTAAAAAGCAGCAATGTGGAATTGCTTTACTTGTGCGATGTCATGCAAAGTCAAATGGAACTAGCAGCAAAAAAATTTTCATCAAATATTGATTATAGCCCAAAACTTGAAGCAGACATTCGTAAAGTAATAGAAGATAAACATGTCGATGTTCTGATAAATGCCACACCGGACCACTGGCATACTCCGGGAACGTGCATGGCAGTAATAGCAGGCAAACATGTTTATCTTGAAAAACCGTGTAGTCATAATCCCAGAGAAGGAGAGTTACTTATCGAACTTCAGAAAAAATATGGGAAAGTGATTCAAATGGGAAATCAGCAACGATCATCCATCGAATCTATCGAGATTATAAATGAGATACATAATGGAATAATCGGAGTTCCTTATGAAGCAATTGCCTTTTATTCGGCAGACAGGGAAGAAGTCCCCCTGCCCCGCCGGGAAGCTCCGCCAAAAGGATTGAATTGGGACTTGTTCCAAGGACCCTCTCCCCGTTCTCCATACATGTTCAACACATGGGACTATAATTGGCATTGGTACGGATGGAATTATGGAACTGCTGAAAGCGGAAACAATGGAACTCACGAACTTGATATTGCACGTTGGGCTATGCAAGTAGATTTTCCTGAATATGTTAGTGTTGACGCATATAAACGGCATTTCAAAAACGATGGTTGGACAATGTATGACACAATGCTTGCCACATTTCGATTTCCAAATGATAAAGTAATCAAATGGGATTGCAAAAGTCGTAATTCTTATTTGACATACGGAAGCGATAGGGGGACAATTATTTACGGAACCCAGGGAAGTGTTTATGTTGACAGAGATGGATACCGGCTTTTTGATCGTTTTGGGAAATTTATCAGGGATAGTCAATCACAGCAGAAAGAGGCTGGTACTGCACTCGGAGGAGGCGGTGCTCTATCAACAAAGCACATGGTCAATTTTTTTGATGCTGTACGAGGCAAGGTTGCCCCAAATTCGCCAATTGAAGAAGGGGTAAAGAGTACTTTGCTCTGCCATTTGGCTAATATCGCCTATCGGACAGGCGAACAGCTGAATATTGATCTGAAAAACGGACACGTGTACAGCAGGGAAGCTATGAAGCTGTGGAGTCGGGACTATCAACCGGGATGGGAACCAAAGATTTAATATAAATAGAATCGTAAATTAATAGCTATCTACCGTCAATTCAAAATATCACAGTAAATGATGTGCAAAATGAAAGCAATAATATTGGTTATATGATACGAAGAGATATGATAACGAAAACCAGTTTGATGGCAACCGTCCCCTTTTTCTGGGGCAACTCATTTATTGAAACAGGGTTGGGTAATACCCAGATCATTCAGCCATCAACTATCAAAAAGTTTGGAGACGGACGTGACTGGTTTTTCAAGCACCGGTATGGAATGTTTGTTCATTGGGGAATTTATTCGATTCCTGCCTGGCACGAACAGCATCAGTGGAGGGCAAGGGTTCCGCGCGAAGAATATGTAAAACTGGCGAACCAGTGGAACCCTGCCAAATTTAATCCGGAGAGATGGCTCGATTTAATGGAAGAAGCCGGGATGAAATACCTGACTATTACCACAAAGCATCATGATGGATTTTGCTTATGGGATACCCGGCAATCATCATTCAATACCATGAATACCCCTTACAAAAAGGATATTATTGGTATGTTAGCCGATGCTTGTCACAAAAGAAATGTTCCATTATGTCTTTATTATTCGATTGTTGACTGGAACCACCCAAATTATCCAAACTCAGGCAGACATCATGAGCTATCTGCTCCGGAAAAAGGCGACAACCCCGACTGGAACAAATACATGGAATTTCTGAAAGCACAGGTTCGTGAGTTATGTACAAATTATGGTGAAATTCATGGTTTTTGGTGGGACATGAACGTACCGGAATATAAAGATCCGTCAATTAATGCGATGATCCGTCAACTCCAACCTAATGCTGTAATTAACAATCGGGGATTTGATGAAGGGGACTTCGGAACCCCGGAACGTGATTATGATGGAGGGATAGCCTCGGCCAAAGAATTTTATCACCCTACAGAAGCTTGCCAGTCAGTTGGGATGGAAAGCTGGGGATATAAGAGAGATGAAGATTACTATAGCGATTGGCATTTGATCAGTAGTTTGGATCGTTACCTCTCGCGTGGGTCCAATTATTTACTGAATGTAGGTCCAACAGCCGATGGTATTATTCCATTCCAATCAACATCTATTTTAAAACGAATCGGGAAGTGGAAGAAAACTACTCAGGAAGCATTTGATGAAACCAATCCGGCTTTTGGTCTGGTGGATAATCCTAATATTGATGTTACCCAACGGGAAAATACACTTTTTATTCACCTGAATAAAGTGCCGGAGGGCAACGGGATAAACCTCAAACCAATTCAGGTGAAACCGTTTAAAGCTACTTTACTAAACAATGGACAAGCGGTGGATTGTACTGTTAATCTAACCCCGTCAGACCATGAAACTCACCAAGAATATTTAAGGATCAGAAATCTACCTGTCAATAAAATAGCGAATTCCGTTATGGTAGTCAAATTGGAATTCGACAGGTCTTTGTCTGAAATAACAAAAAAGGAAGAAGAATAAACTATTTATGACATCTCTTAATTTATTTGGCAATCACACATTCAATATTATGAAAACAATAATCAGTATCATCTGCCTCTTTATCATAGGTATAATATCCGTTTTTGCACAACAAGATCCAGGCAATTATGACGAACAACAAGTTCCATCATATAATTTACCCGATCCATTGGTCTTTAATAACGGGTCAAGAGTACTCACAAGAGAGGATTGGGAAAAAAGGCGTTCGGAAATCTATAATCTATTCAGCAATGAAATTTATGGTAAAATCCCTGAATATCATGGCGAGACAAAAATAGAAACAGTTTCACATAAAGAAAAGGTTTTATGCGGACGGGCAACACGGGAAGAAATATTACTCAAAATAATAAATGAAGGAAAAGAATTGGACTTATTACTTTTGGTTTATTTACCAGTTTCATCAAAACCTGTCCCTGTTTTTTTGGGATACAATTTTTTTGGAAACCAGACGATAACCGAAGAACCAGATATTACCCTAACTAAAGGATGGGTTCGTAATAATGAAAGTTACCATATACTGGAAAATAAGGCAACAGAAGCTTCCAGAGGTAAAGCCTCATTGCGATGGCCAATAAAAGAAATCATTTCAAGAGGCTATGGAATTGTTACCTTAAATTATGGCGATGTTGCCCCTGACTCCGATAATGTATTTAAAAACGGTGTACATGCTCTATTGAATCAGCAACGAGATAGTTCCTCCTGGGGATGTATATCAGCCTGGGCATGGGGACTGTCACGAGTCATGGACTATTTAGAAACCAATTCTAAAATCGATAAGCAAAAAGTGATTGTAATGGGCCATTCCAGATTAGGAAAAACAGCACTCTGGGCTGGCGCTTCTGATCAAAGGTTTGCCATAACCATTTCAAATAACTCAGGACGCGTTGGAGCTGCCCTGACAAAAAGAATCTTTGGAGAACCGCTCGAATATATGAATAGGGTTGTTCCCCACTGGTTTTGCGACAACTTTAAAAAGTATGTTGGCAAAGAAGCCTTGTTACCGGTTGATCAGCACGAATTAATTGCTTTAATTGCACCCCGCCCGGTATATGTGGCCAGTGCCGAGAATGACCTATGGGCTGATCCGAAAGGTGAATTCCTGTCTTGTCTTAATGCCTCTCCTGTCTATAAATTTTTAGGGAAAGAGGGATTCCCCGCATTGACTGTTCCTCCCCTTAACCAGCCGGTCATTGGAACCATTGGCTACCATATCCGTCCAGGTGACCACAATGTAACTGAGTATGACTGGCAGCGTTTTATGAACTTTGCAGACTTTCATTTCAATAATAAATAGTACACAAAAATTAATAATTTAATCACTACTGACCGACAAAAAAACAGAAAATAAAAAAGGGACTATTCAGTGAAGAATAATCCCCCAAAAGTTGTAAATTATCTGTGGAAACAAAAAGATTTACAACTATGGGCAAAGATAGTGAGAAAAATTTAGTCGGTCAGCCGATTTTCAAACAAGTGATAAAGATGTTGCCAAAAGAGCAGTTCGACCTTTTGGTGAGGCAACGCGGCAGCGACCGCTATTACAAGTCATTTTTTTCGTGGGAACAGTTGGTTGTGATGCTCTTCGGGATATTTTCGCGCTGCGATTCGATGGGCGAAGTATGTGACGGGATGCGGGCTTTGGCTGGAAAGCTGAATTACCTTGGGATGGACAGTGCGCCATCCAAAAGCACGGCAGGGGACGCTTTACGCGACCGGGGCAATGAAATTTTTAAGCTTTATTATTTCGCGTTGATCAAGTATTTTGAGCCACTTTTGTCGGTCAGCCGGAAAGAGAAGATTAGTTTTGAGAAGTTTTATGCCTTCGATTCCACCACGATCACGCTGTTTTCGGACGTGATGAAAGGTGTTGGCCGCAACCCGAAAGGTGATGGCAAAAA